>Ga0210402_10000119_pt1 | contig 86340 bp, 84 predicted proteins | sample IncBWC7MmetaG_FD_161055 | JGI IMG/M metagenome (GOLD analysis project Ga0210402, IMG submission 161055) | Forest soil microbial communities from Barre Woods Harvard Forest LTER site, Petersham, Massachusetts, United States - Inc-BW-C-7-M | ecosystem: Environmental > Terrestrial > Soil >...
CCAGGCGGATTAACAATCCGCCGGACCCAGAGGGTGCCCCTAGCAACCTGCCCACAAGATTCAAGATGGGATCATAGGAAGAATGCTCCCAGATGCCGTCGTGCCCGAAGCCATCCGAAACACTTACGAACTGATTCACCCGTATATCCGCCGCACTCCCGTAGTGGAGGCCGATGGCGCGGATTTCGGACTTGGCCCGCTCCCGCTGGTGCTCAAGCTGGAGTTGTTGCAGCACGCCGGTTCCTTCAAAACCCGCGGCGCGTTTGCCAATCTGCTGATGCGCCACGTGCCCGAGGCCGGCGTGGTGGCGGCTTCCGGCGGCAATCATGGCGCAGCCGTCGCGTATACCGCGATGATGCTGCGCAAGCCGGCCAGGATCTTCGTTCCAACCGTGGCTTCGCCCGCAAAGCTGGACCGCATCCGCGGATACGGCGCCGACCTCGTCATCCACGGCGAACGCTATGCTGAGGCCCTGGCCGCCAGCGAGGAGTGGGTGGCCCAATCGGGTGCGCTGGCGGTCCACGCCTACGAGCAGATCGAGACCCTGCTGGGGCAGGGGACCGTGGGGCTGGAGTTTGAAGAACAGGCTCCGCGGTGCCACACGCTGCTGGTGGCCGTCGGCGGCGGCGGCCTGATCGGCGGCATCGCGGCCTGGTTTACGGGACGGATGCGGATTATCGGCGTGGAGCCGGAAGCTGCGCCTACCCTCACACTGGCCTTGCAGGCGGGCCGGCCGGTGGACTCCCCGGCGGGAGGCATCGCGGCCGATTCGCTGGCCCCGAAACGCGTCGGCGAGTTGATGTTTCCGATAGCTCAGAAATGGGTGGAGCGTGTCGTGCTGGTGCCGGACGAGGCCATTCAGGCAGCGCAGAGGGCGCTATGGGATGTCATGCGGGTGGTGGCGGAACCCGGCGGCGCGGCGGCCTTCGCGGCGCTCCTGTCAGGGCGGTATCGGCCGCGAGCGGGCGAACGGGTGGGGGTGCTGGTGTGCGGTGGCAATACCACGGCGGTGGACTTCAGGTGAGTCACGGCGTGCCGAAGTCGGCGTGGTTTAGAGTGCCGAACCGCAGGAACTCGCCTGCAATGCCCGCCGGGGTAGGCCCGCTGGCGTAGACGAACTGGAAATGCCGGCGAATCCGCAGGCCGCGGACGGGCACGGTCCGGAGCAATCCAAGCGAAATCTCGCGCCCCAGAGCCCAGCGCGAGACGAAGCCGACGCCGATGCCCGCCGCGATCGCCGATTTGATCGACTCGGTGGAGTCCAGTTCCATGGCGATGCGCAGCTTCCCTACGTCAATGCGCGCGCGCTTGAGCGCATCCTCCACCACCTGCCGCGTGCCGGAACCGCGCTCCCGCAGGATCACGGCCGCGGTGCGCAGCGCGGCCGGGTCCACGGCGCCCCCCACGTCACCCAGGGCGGCCCATTCGTGGCTGGGTGGCACTACCAGAACGATCTCGTCCTCCACGAATTTCTGGCACTTTACATCAGTGCGATTGGGAGGGCCTTCAATCAGGCCGAGCGCGATGCGGCCATCCACCAGCGCGCTCACCACGTCGGCCGTGTTGCCGCTCAAGATGGAGAGTTGGATTTTCGGGAAGGCCGCCAGAAACTGGCCGGCCAGGCGGGGCAGCAGGTACTGCGCAATGGTGGTGGATGCCCCCAACGCCAGGCAGCCGCGGGTTTCGCCCTTCAGCGCCGCCAGGTCGCGCTCGGCATCGGCGCACAACGCCGCGATGCGCCTGGCGTAGTCTTGCAAGACTTCGCCTGCGGCCGTCAGAGCAATCCGCTGTCCGGTGCGGTCAAAGAGGCGCAGCCCCAGGTCCTCCTCCAGGTTCTTGATTTGCATGGTGACCGCGGGTTGCGTGAGGAACAGCCGCTCGGCGGCGCGTGTGAAGCTCAGCTCCTCGGCCACAATGCGAAAGACTCGCAGGCGAAACGGTTCCACTGTCCTTTGAGGATACCGTGCCTTTGAAGATACGCTACCAGTAGAATAGCCGGATGAGCGAGAGGCTGAGAACGGAGATGAAGCACCAGGCGCCCGACCCCAACAGGAAAGGCCTCAGCCCGGCGGCCCGCAGCTTGCGGATGCTGGTTTCCAGGCCCATCGCGGCTAAGGCCAGGGCCAGCAGGAACTGGTTCACCACGACCAGCCGCGCTGTCCACGCGGCGGAAAGCACGCCGGTGCTGTTCACCAGGATCATCGCCAGGAAGCCCAGCAGGAACCAGGGCACGACGGGCGCTTTGGTTGGCTGGCTGTTCTGAGCGTCGCCGTCGGCTGCCTGTCTCCTGGTGGCCCGCCTGGTGGCGAGCATCCCCATGGTGAATACCACCGGCGCCAGCAGCATGACGCGCGAGAGCTTGCTGATGGCGCCGTACTGAGCGCTGACCGATCCGCCTTGAAAGGCTGCCGCGATTACCTGCGCGATCTCGTGGATCGACGACCCGGTCCACAATCCATACGCGGACGCCGGCATCCCCAGGAAACCCGCGGCGATGGGGTAGAGCAAGACCGACGCCGTCCCGAAGGCCGTGATCACGGCGATGGCGTAGGCTACTTCTTCGTCGCTGCCCTCGGTGACGGTGTTGGTCGCGACCACCGCCGATGCCCCGCAGATCGACGTGCCGGAGGCGATCAATTCGGTGAGCTTGCGGCTGACGCCCAGTTGTTTGCCGAGCCAGAGGGTGAAGAGAAACGTGGAGACCAGGGTCGCCAGAACGATCAGGAACCCGAGGCCGCCCACCTGCCAGATCTGGTGCATGCTCAATTGAAACCCAAGCAGCATGATGGCGAGGCGCAGCAGTCGCCGCATCCCGAATCGGATGCCCGGCTGCCACGCGGCCCGCACACCCAAAGTATTGCGAACGATCATGCCTAGTAGGATGGCCAGCATCAGGGTGCTGATGACGCTCAAGCGCGGCAGTTTATGCAGCCACCAGGCGGCCGAGGCCAGCACGAGCGTCAGCACGAGGCCGGGGAGAACATCGCGGATTCTGGAAAGAGCGTTGGCAGGCATCTGCTAGTTACAGTCTGACTGCTTCCGCGGCTGGCGTCGAATGAATAAATGCTATGGGGTATCAATCGAACTGATGCCCCATTGGGGGCCGTTTGTGCGAAGATGTATACAAGGGAGCACAAGCGATGACCGAAACGCTTTCCATACGGATCGACGCAGGAACAAAAGAGCGATTGGATGCCCTGGCTAAAAGGTCCAAACGGTCGAAATCCTTCCTGGCCGCGGAGGCGATTGGCGCATACATCGAGTCCGAGGAATGGCAGATGGGAGAGATCCAGGCTGGGCTGGCAGAACTGGATGCCGGGCAAGTGGTCAGCCACGACAAAGTAGCGAAGTGGCTGAATTCCTGGGGCAAGCCGGATGAGACAAAAGCACCACGATGATGGTGGTCTGGTCCCGTCGGGCGATACGGTATATGGTAGCGCTGCGGGAATACATTGCGAGAAACTCTGAGCAGAATGCCGCGCTCGTTGCCAGGCGCATTCTCGAATCGGTCGATCTTCTGCAAACTCATCCTGAAATTGGACGGCCCGGCCGAGTGGTCGGGACCCGCGAGCTCGTAGTGCCGGACACTCCCTACATCATTCCATATCGTGTTCGGCTGGCACGGCTGGAACTGATCGCGGTGTTCCACGGCCGCCAAAAGTGGCCGGTGAAACTGTAAACCTGATGCGGCCGGCGGGCAGGCTCGGAAGGAGACGGCGCCCCGGATATGCCGCCGCGGCGGCAGGCCACCGAAGCACGACAGACCACTAAAGGCGATGGTCTGTCCCACTGGATCGCCGCCGATCTCATGACGCCGCCGGGTGGAACCCATCCGGCGGGGCGTTGCGGGCTTCCGGGCTCTCGATGTCCAGATTCACCACCACCGGTTCCTGGCCGCTGCGGACCACCACGGCCTCCACCGGTTCATCGGGCCGCGCGTTGATCTCCTGGTGCGGCACGTAGGGTGGAACAAAGATGAAGTCGCCGGGGCCGGCTTCGTCGACGAACTCGAGCTGGTTGCCCCAACGGAACCGCGCCCGGCCTTTGACGATGTAGAGCACGGTTTCGAGTTCGCCGTGGTGATGGGCGCCGGTCTTGGCGTTTGGTTCCACCACCACCGTGCCTGCCCAGAGTTTGTGCGCCCCGGCCGCGGCGTGGGTGATGGCTGCGGCGCGAGTCATGCCGGGGGTCTGCGGCGTGTTCGAATCCAGTTCGCCGGCGCGCACAATGCGAATGCCGTGCGTGTGCCAATCGTGTGAAGCCGCATCCATGTCCGGAATTTTAGCACCCTAACACCCGGTCACTTGGCAGCTCCTTGACATACAATGGCTGACATGTTTTCCCGCCGAGACTTTCTCTCGGGTGCTTCCGCCGCCGCATTCGCGGGTGCGGGCGCACAGGCAAGCGCCGCTGCCGCCCGCCCTCCAAACTTCGTCCTCTTTCTGGCCGACGATCTGGGCTGTCACGATATCGGAGCCTGGGGCGCCACCGATTTGAAAACTCCCCACATCGATGCCATGGCCGCTTCCGGCGCCCGTTTCACCAACTGGTACGCCGCCGCGCCGGTTTGCGCGCCCTCGCGAGCCGCCCTGCTCACGGGACGCTACCCGATTCGCGCCGGCGTCCCCGATAACGGCCCGCCTCTGGGCCCCAGCGAGCGCTCCATCGCGTCTCTCCTCAAACCGGCCGGCTACGCCACCGGCATCTTCGGCAAATGGCACCTGGGTTCCACCCCCGAAACCGTACCCAACGCTCATGGCTTCGACCGCTTTCTGGGCTTTCACTCGGGCTGCATCGATTACTACTCGCACCGTTACTATTGGGGCGAGCCGCGCCAGGTCAACTATCACGATCTCTGGCGCGATCGCACCGAAGTTTTCGAAGACGGCCAGTACGCCACCGAACTGTTCGCCCGCGAAGCCGCGCAGTTCGTGCACGACAACCGCGCCAACCCCTTCTTCCTGTACGTGCCCTTCAACGGCGTGCATTACCCGATGCACGCTCCCAGGAAATACGCCGACCGCTTTCCGAACCTTGAGCCAGAGCGCCGCATGTACGCCGCCATGCTGTCCGCGGTTGACGACGGCGTGGGCCAGGTGATGCGCACGCTGAGAGAACTGCGCCTGCTCGACAACACCCTGGTATTCTTCTCGGCCGATAACGGCGCCACCCGCGAAGCCCGCGCCGGGCTGGGCGGAATGCCCGCTACCGCCGGCAACAACGCGCCATTCCGCGGGAATAAGTTCAGCGCGTTCGATGGCGGCATGCACGTGCCCATGGTGATGAGCTGGCCCGGAGCCATCCCCAAGGGACAGGTCTTACACCAGATGGGTAACCACGTGGATCTCTTGCCGACGATTTGCAAAGCGGCCGGCGCGGCGGTTCCAAGCGACCGCACGATGGACGGTTTCGATGCGCTGCCGCTGGCGGTATCGGGCGCCAAATCGAACCATGACGCCATCTTCTGGTCCTCTGGCGGCCAGCTTGCGGTGCGCCGCGGCAATTGGAAACTGGTGAAAAACGGCAAACTCTTCGACGGAACGCCCGGCGGCAGCCAGCCGCTGGCGGGCGATGACGCGCTCTTCCTCTCGAACCTGGATGAAGACCCGGGCGAGTCCAAAAACCTGCGGCACCGGAACCCCGCCATGGTGGACGAGTTGGCGACGATGGCCGAAAAGTGGCTGGAAGACGTCACGAAGCCCTAAGATGGAAGCAACGTGAATCCATTCCCGATCTATCCGGAGGGGGCGGCCGAAAGGGCGCACGAAGGGGCGCCCGACGCCGCGCCGTCGCTGGGCCCGACGCCGCGCATTACTTCGCTGCTGATTAAGCCGGCCTCGGCAGTCTGCAACCTCGATTGCTCCTACTGCTTCTACCTGGACCGCGAGGCCGACCCGTACCAGGCGCTACCGGGACGCCGCATGACGTTCGATACGTTGGAGCGGCTGGTCGATACGTATCTGTTTTACTCCTATCCCAACAGCGTGTTCGCTTTTCAGGGCGGCGAGCCGACCCTGGCCGGTCTGGCGTTTTTCGAAAAGCTGGTGGAGTTTCAGAAGTATTACGGACGCAACGGCCAGTCGGTGAGCAATGCGCTGCAGACAAACGCCATGCTGCTGGACAAGAGTTGGTGCGATCTCTTCCGCGCCTATTCGTGGCTGCTGGGTGTATCGCTCGATGGCCCCGCGGAGGTCAACGACCTTTACCGCTTCAACAAAGAGGGCCGCGGCACCTGGAAGCGCGTGATGCAAAGCGTGGAACTGTTGCAGGTGAACCAGGTGGAGTTCAACGTTCTCTGCGTGCTGAGCCAGGCTAACGTGGGACGCGCCAGGGAGTTGTACAAGTTTTACCGGCGCCTGGGAATCGACAACCTGCAGTTCATTCCGCTGGCGGAGTTCGACCGGGAGGGCAACCCGCTGCCGTTCACGATCACGCCGGTGCAGTATGGCCGCTTTCTCTGCGAGATGTTCGACCTGTGGTGGCCGGACCGCCGCAAAGTGCGGATCCGGGTGTTCGACAACATTGCCGAAGCCCTGGCCGGGCAGAAGCCGGGCACTTGCACCATGCACGAAACCTGCGACAGCTACGTGGTGGTGGAGTACAACGGCGACGTGTACCCATGCGACTTCTTCGTGGAAAGCGGATGGAAGCTGGGCAATATCGTGCTCGATTCGTGGCCGGAGATCGCGCGGCGCACACGCCGTTACAGTTTTGCGTCCAAGAAGACCCTGGCGCATCCGGAATGCCAGGTGTGCGAATACCAGTCGATTTGCCACGGCGGTTGCCCCAAGTTCCGGCATGGCCCGCACGCCCAATTCGGGGACCTGGACTATTTCTGCCAGGCCTACAAGATGATCTACGCCAAGTGTGTGGGACCGCTTCGTAAGGAACTGCAGCGTCTCTTCGGGCAGAATACGGCAACTCCCGGGCCGGTCCCCGCAACGATACCGACGATCAGCCCGTATTGAGCAGCGGAATTACTTCTTGAAGTCTTGTTTTTCGTTCTGGTGGCGCTTGCGCTCACGCTCGGCTTTCTCGGCTCGAAGCTGGGCGTAAAGTGGCTTCTGGTCTTCGCGCAAAATGGCATTGACTTTTTCGTGCTGGCTTTCGCGAAGCGCGCGCGCCTCGTCGTTGGCCTTCTTGTGGATTTGGTCGAACTCGTCGTGGGTCTCGTCGAGGATTTTGTTGTACTTCGCGATCTGCCCGTCATCCAGCTTGACGCGATCCCGCATCTCGGCATCCAGGTGCTTGCGGACTTCCTCTGGATCCAGCCGTGCGGGACGCGCGCTGTTGGCGCCGCTGGTCAGAACCGTATTCACGGCGACTAGCCGGTAGGCAAAAGCTCCCACCAGCGCGCCGCTAAGAAACACCAGCAGCAACGAAAGGAAAGCGGAGAGTTTGGACTTGAGCATAGCTCAGATCACCGGCCGGTGGGCTCCAACTGGGCCGAAACAATGATTTGAGCTGAACCAACGATTTCCGGAGCATCGAGCGGCCGCGCCTCCGCTAGCGCCTCAAGGTATGTCTGCGGGGAATTGGGGTTGGCGCGGGGGATCGACGCATATACGCCCAGCGCCAGCGAAAGGGCCACTGCCGTAGTCACGAAACCCGCGGCCATCCGCCGGAAGGAGAAGCTGAAAGTCTGGCGAGACTCAATCCTGGCCCAAAGGCTGGGCATAAAGTTCGCGCTCGGTTCCGGAACCGGACAGGCACTCCGGTAGGCCCGTAACAGGGCGTCCAGTCTTTCGGCGGACAGTTTTTCAACGTCGCTGCAGCGCATTTGATCCATAATACCTCTACTTCGCCGGCTTCAGCCCGGCTCCCTACCGCTTTTCTCCCGATCCGAACGCCTTCAGAACCCTTTGCCTGGCCCTGAATAACCGGACCTTTAGAGCATTTTCGTTAACCTTGTATATCTTTTCAAGCTCTTTTAAAGATAGCCCCTCTACTTCCTTTAACATCAATAAGATCCGGTCGGCCTCGGAAACCGCTCCGAGCAATGAATCCACCGATTCCCGAATCTTCTTCTGGTGCTGCTGGTCCTGCTCCGCCTTTCCCCCTGCCATGGCATCGGCCAGCATCACCTGCTGCTCCGACAGGTCGGACATGCGGAACTCCTGGCGGCGCCGCTGCTTTCTCAGATAATCATACGCAGCGTTCACCGTTAGGCGGTACAACCACGGCTCAAAAACTTCCGGCGTTCGCAACTGATCGAGGGAAAAATAAAGCCGCAAAAAGACTTCCTGCGCGACATCCTCGACGTCCTCCGTACGGGCGATCAACCGGGTGATCGTCCCCAGAATACGCTTCCGGTACGCCAGTACGACTTCGTTGAATGCTGCACTATCGCCCTTCTGCGCGCGCTTGATCAGCTCGAAATCAACCAGCATGCCGCACCATGGTTAAGGCCGGCATCCGAAAACCACAACTGTTCCGTTTGCATAGGCGTACCGGCAACTAGACAGGTTACAAGGGTTTGCGAGGAAAGGCAAAATGCATTTTCGGGACAGATGGGGATATTTCACGTAGCCCCCTGGGGCCACTGCGGAATTGAATGGCTCCTCCCGGCGAACACTCATCTGGCTATTGCTATTATCCCAGAAGTGTCGCGTTTGGCTGCACCGGTGGGCAGTCACCGGCAAATTCGAAATCCTATCAATCCTTTCATCACCTTGCGGGCTTTTTATCACCTTGCGAGCCTTCGTTACCTGGCGCGCCGGTGGACGTGCCGGCGGCGGTGCCACCCAGGGTTAACACCAGGCCTGCCGCAACCAGTGCGACTGTCCCCCGATTCCGGTACCACCGATGACGACCCGTCGCTGCTCGGAATCGCAGTGGTAAACCGTTGCGCGCTATGGTCGTCCGGCTTGAAGATCAGCACGGTGCTGCGGTAGGCATCCGTAATCAGGTGGTCGCTGTATGCGGACCGGGCCATCAGACTGTAGGCTTGCGCTGCCGGGTCGGGCTTAGCGCTCCCTAGCGTATCCATGAGCTGCCAGAAGGCAAATGAGATCGGGCCTTCCACCGAGTTCACGATGGACTGTGTGCAGCATGGACTTCCCAGGTAATAGCGCGTATGACGCCAGGAAAGCCGCCTTGTGGACTCACTTCAGAGTTCCGTAGTAGAGGCCGACGTTTTCCGAGTCGAAAATCTGGTCATGATCGGATCCCAACTGGAACGTGGCGGCCGTGTCGCCGTGGAGGGGATGGGCTGAGAGCAAGCAGGCAAAGAAGGCTGCACTGTTTCATACCTCCTTATCGGCGGCGAGGGGGAAAGCTGTAGGAATGCCCCGGTGCCCACCAGCCCCACCAGGCCCACCATGCCCACCAGGCGGCCCACGTTGCGGCGCAGGGTCCATTGTGATATGTATGAGTGCAAGTCGAACAAATCGATCAACGAAAAACCGCCTGCTTAAGCGAGTAGCGACGGCCAATCATAATCGCCAAAGGATGGCATCCCGTGGAAGCTATCAATCGTAAACTTATTCGTCCGTCTCTTAACGAGATCAAAGAACAGATCACACCTCCCCGTCGCCCCCCCCTGCAAAAAAAGCCTGCTCCCCCGGACCAGACTAACGCTGAGAATTTTTATTACGTCAAGCAGATGCAGGCCAAGACGCCGATGGTGTTCGTGTTGCGCGACGGAGAGACGCTGCACGGCACAATCGAGTGGTACGACAAGTGCTGTTTGAAGGTGAACCGCACCGGAGAGCCGAACATTCTGCTCTACAAACCGGCAATCAAGTACATGTACAAGGAAGTTTGAATTCGAGCGGCCGGCACGGGCAGCCCTGCCAAAAGCCGGGAGCCGACCGCTGAAAACCAGCCGCCATTCTACAATTTCAGGCGCTTCCGCATGGCCAGACGGTATTCGCGCCGCTCGCCGGCCTCGCGGTAACGCCGCTGTTCGTCTTTCGTTTCGGGGATCACCGGCGGAATCGCTGTGGCGTGCCGTTCTTCGTCCAGCGCCACAAACGTCAGATAAGCCGTACAGGTGTGCAGTTTCTCGCCGGTGCGAAGCTTCTCCGTGACCACTTTGACGCCGACTTCCATGGAACTGCGGAAGACCCGGTTTACCGAGGAGCGGAGCATCATCAGCTCGCCGATGTGCACGGGGTGCAGGAAGTGCAGACTGTCCACGGAAGCTGTCACCACGGGCAGCCGGGCATGGCGCAACGCCGCCAACGCCCCCGCCAGATCCACCAGGTGCATCACCTTTCCGCCCAGGACGTTGCCCAGGCCATTGGCGTCATTGGGCAGCGCCAGCTCAGAATATTCGGATGCCGACTCGCGCACAGGCTTACCTTCCATCATTCTCCTTCCATCATTATCCCTGATAGGATGCCGCTCAGGGCTGGGATGCTTCCTTTTTGCGGCGCCGGTAGCTTTGGAGGTATGCCCCGGCTTGCCGTGCCAGCAGCGTCGAGGAACTACCCGCCGGCCCGTCCAAACGATCGAGGGGCCCGTGCGCGAACGGATGATGATCGCGCTCCATAACGTAATAGAGGCGCACGGTGGCGCCATCGTCGCCGGCAACCGCGAAGCGGACCGCATCGGGGCCGTCGCCCGATGGGAATCGCACGCAGCTCCCGCGCGCGTATCCAAGGTTGCAGAGCGGCTGCAGGGTTTGGCGATCGGGCTGCCACGGCTCGCCCGGGACGGCGCGGCAGAGGCCGTCCCAATCGCCTCCCAGCGGCAGTCTGGCGTTTTCCGGACCGCTACCCGAACCCTGCGGCGCTACCGGGTCGAAGTAGGGACACGACATTCCGGAGGTATGGTACCACGCCCGGCATGGGGCTGGTTTGAGCGACCGGCCAGCCGGGCATCCCGGATTTCGGAGGTTGCCGACGCGCTGCTGGTGGAACTGTTCACGCGGCAGCAAACCTGAACAGCGACGGCGGTACAGTAGAGACAATGGCAAGCACACGACTGGACACTCTGAAAGACATGGTGGCGCAGAACCCAAACGATAGTTTCCTGCGCTACGGGCTGGCGATGGAGTACAAGAACGCCGGAGCTCTGGAGGAGGCGATCCGAGCATTCCAGGACCTGATGGCCGTGAATCCCGACTACTCCGCGGCATACTTTCACGGCGGCCAGGTGCTGGAAAAACTGGGCAAGCTCGACGAGGCCCGCGATTTGTACCGGCAGGGCATCGAAGTAACCACGCGCAAGGGCGACCTTCACACACGGAGCGAAATCCAGGCGGCGCTGGATATGCTCGGGTAGCATCTACTTGTGAAGCCAGGACCCAACCGCTCACGTCGTTTGGCGTTTTGCTGGAACTCGCCCGGCACCGGCGACGCCTTGGCGGCGAACCTAAGTACTCAGAATTGTTTCGCGATACCGGCTTGTCTCAGCACTGCGTTCGCGGTGTGCCGGGACAGGATTTTCTGGTCTACAGGGAAACGCCGCTGCGTGATCGGGCTGTACCAGATTTCATGGTCTCCTCTGCCCGGTCGCTCAAAATTACATCCCTGCGCGCGGAGAATCTCCTTCACCTTTGGCGTATAACTGACCATCAGAAGGCCAGGACATCACTATCTTCGTGTTGATACCGTACGTGGAACCTCGCCGTCCGGTTGCTCGGGACGCCGTTCAACTCCAGCAACTCGGGGATAAGGGTTCTCAGCTTCTGAGCCAGAACATTGGGTGAATCGGCCTCAGCAACAAGGCCGGGGACATCCTCGCTTTCTGCCACCCATACGCCGGCCTCTCTGTCCCACTGGGCCAGAATCTCATAAACGCCATGCTGGGTTGGGTTCTCCACCAGTGGCAACATTTTAACACGACCCCGCATGGACTCCCACTGCTTTGATTGGCGCGTCGACGATCGATTTCGGCGGCATCAGTGGGGTTGTTAACGGCGCCAGGACCGCAAGTCAAAACAGCAGAATCCCCAGGCAGCCAAAGCGCGATGGCCGCAAACCATTCGAAATTGACCCACTATGCCGATTGCGTCCGGTAGATCCACAAAGAAGTTGCTCACAAAGCGACAGCCCGTTCGAGTGTTCGACCCGGGGTCGCCCGCGACAGCAGGATTTGAAACGGCGATCTTCTGGTGGCCCCTTCGTGGACGCGTTTCGAACTCCTGCCATCTGCCCGCCGCCGGATGTCAGAGGGATGTTCCAGCAGATTCAATCACATCACTTGCGGCGTGAGGCTAGGCCACCCGGAGTCCCGTCAAGACATGATCGGGTGGGCACCAATCCCATTCTGGCTTTCTGGCTTTCTGGTATTATGGAATTATGGCGATGAGGAAGATGACCTTTAGCGTACCCGAGCCGTTGGCTGAGCAGCTTCTGCGCAGGGTTGCCTCACGCGACCGTTCGCGTTTCGTCAGTGAGGCCCTGGCTGCACGACTGGAAGAGCGCGACGCTGCGTTGACCCGTGCCTGCGAGATTGCGAATCAGGACCTGGATGTGGCGGAAATCGAGAAGGAATTTGACGGAATCCGCGACGAGATGACAGAACCATGGAAGTGATCCCGGAGCGCGGTGAAATCTGGTGGGTTGCGCTCGATCCGGCGCTCGGTTTGGAGATTCGCAAGACACGCCCCTGCGTTGTGATCTCGGTGAAGGTGTTAAATGAAAGGCGAAGAACGGTGATCGTTGTCCCCCTGTCAAGTTCGCCGAAGGCCAGCCCGCCGATCCTGATCCCGATCTCCTGTGATGGGCACCCTGCAGTGGCGGTGAGTGACCAAATCCGAGCAGTGGCAAAGGAACGCCTGCGCAGTCGACTGGGCCTGGTAACAAAGGAAGAGATGGCGGCACTGGAGGATGGCCTCAGGCAGATCATGCAACTCGCATAACGCAGAAGGGGCCACACGCGTTTGGCTCCCCTTCGTGGGCAACCATCGAACTTTTCTGACTTCGCCGGATGTCCACAGCCGGACGATTCTGGATGGTGTATCTCACCTGCAGCAGTGTGCATGAAAGCTGGTATCGCTTGGAACGGCCGTCAGCCGCAGGCTGTTTCGAGAACGAAGCTCAGTTCTCTTTCAAGCGCCGACGGCAGATTGCTTCGAATTTGATCGAACAGGAGCGGCAATGTGGTTCGATCATTGGCGCTATGGGTGCGGTGATCTCCAGTTAATCGGTCGCGCAGTGTTCGCTCTTGCCAAAGCTCACGGACCAGCTCACGCGTAGCGGGCGAGAGACCAAAGAGGTTTTTGCGCATTTAACTTTGCCTAGTCTAGTCTAAACAGACGCCACAGGACTTTGCTCGCAGCCTTCCGGCCGCGTGCCCCGCTCACGTCCGAGGACGACAGGCTGAACGTCAGGGGTAGGCTACCGCTAGGAAATCGGCCGAGGAAGAGCAATCGAACACAGAGTCTACCGGGCTGTCCCTGGCGTGAGCGCCAGACTGATGAAATCCCCGACCGATACGATCCGGGCATCGGCGAATTGCCGCAGACGTAGCAAATCCTTGTCTTCGCTGACGATGAAATCCGATTTGGCGGTTGCAGCGCATTCGAGAATGCGGTCGTCGGCGGGATCTTCCTTAATGACGTGCAGTGTTTCGGTCGGGGAGACGTAATTACCGAGCGTGAGCAGTTTGCCCCGCGCGTCCTGGAGCGAATAGCCATCCCACTGGAACTTGTCGCGGAGCACGCGGATCGTCTCGGCCAGTATCTCGTCCGAAATGTCGATGCGGATGGTTCCGGCCCGCGCATAGCCGAGGATTACGGTCGCCGGGCCACCGAAATGCAGCGCCCTGATATAGACGCTGGTGTCGAGCGTGGCGCTGATCACTGTTTGGTTAGACTCAATGGCTAGGCTGCTCAGCTCGGGATTCGGCAATCAGACGGTCGACGTCAGACTCTTTGACGCCGAGTGCTTTCGCCCGCTCCGCGCCATAGTCCAGGAGTTTCGTCCACGAACGCTCTTCGACGTACCGCTTCACTGCGTCGGTGAGCACTTCATCGACGCTGCGGTGTTCCGCCAGCGCTGCGCTCTGGATTTCCGCCAGCAGGGGTTCAGGAAGTGAGATTTCCATGGCCTTCCCTATTCTACCGTCTTCGGAGATCCTGTACTCCTGTCGGCGCGGTGAATTGCGGGAAAGTTGTGGCGATGCTGCGAGACGCGCGAGCATACTTCGGCGCGGACCCAATGCTCCTCTCAGCTCGCCACAGCGGCCACGCGACTACCGCCGTTTTTAGGATGAAGGGTTTCATCAAACGCGAAATCCGCAGGCTGAGGATCGGCAAAGTCCGCTTCATCGAGCCCAGCGTTATTCATCGAGTCCAGCGTTTTCATCGAGCCCAGCCTTACCCCGCCAACTCCCTCATCGCTTCGGCCAGCACCAGCGCGCCCTGCGCAATCGCCTCCGGCGAGGAATACTCATCCGGCCGGTGGCTCACGCCATGCCTGCACGGGATGAACAACATGGCCGTGGGCGCGATCCGCGACATGAATAGCGAATCGTGGTAAGCGCGGCTCACCATCTTCTGGGACGCCAGACCGTGCGCTGAGGCTGCACGCGAGAGCGCTTCCACGGCGCGGGCGTCGCACTGGGCAGGCGGGTCGGCGTTGATGATTTCCTTGCGAACCGCCACCCCGCGGCGCGCCGCCACTTCTTCGCAGACGCGGTCCATTGTCGCCAGCACGCCATCGCGGCGGGCGGCGTCCGTGTCCCGGACATCCATTTCCAGGCACACGCGGCTGGGCACGGAGTTTACCGCGCCGGGAAAGACGTCGCACAAACCCACGGTCCCCACCGTATCCACCGCACCCGTCCCCCGGGCGGCCTTCTCCACCGCCAGCACAATCTCGGCGGCGGCGCAAAATGCATCGCGGCGCTGCGGCATCAGCAGGGCGCCCGCGTGGCCGCCTTCGCCTTCCACCCAGATGCGCCAACTGGCGGGGGCCGCAATCGCCGTCACCACGCCCAGGGGAATGCCCGCGCGCTCCAGCAGCGGGCCCTGCTCGATATGCAGTTCCACGAACGCGTCGTAATAGCCGGCGGGCAGCCGCACGTCTGCCAAATCGCCCGTGAAGCCAGCCGCGGCGCGCCACGCATCCAGGGTTCTGCCCTCTTTGTCGTGCAATTGCGCGCCCGCCGATTCGTCCAACGTGGCAGCAAGGAGCCGGCTTCCGAAGCATCCGATACCGAATCGCGTGGGTTCCTCGGACGTAAAGATCAGCAGCTCGATCGGTCGGTGAGGCCGCGCGCCGCCACGCTGCAACGCGCGGATTGCCTCCAGGCCGCCCAACACGCCTACCGTGCCATCGTACCGGCCCGCATGCGGAATGGCGTCGATGTGCGATCCCGTGCCGATGGCCGGTAGATCCGGCTCGCTTCCCGCCCAGCGCGCGAAGGTGTTGCCCACCGCATCCTCGCGCACCACCAGACCGGCGTCGGCGCACAGGCCTTTCACGTAGGCCCGCGCGCGCAGATCGGTTTCCGAATACACCACGCGCGTGACGGCGGGGGCGGGTGCGTCCGAGAACCCCGCCAACGTGTCCAGCTCCTGTGTGAGCCGCGGCTGGTCAATCGCAATCTTCATCGGTTCCAATCCTTGTAAATGAGGTACTTCGCCGGCGTTTTTCCGATGGCGCCGAACCACTGCGGGCAGTAGGGCGCCATCCAGATAAAGTCGCCGGCCGTTACCGGGTACCAGTGGTCGCCCAGTCGATAAATTCCGCCGCCGGCCAGCATCAGCAGCCCGTGCTCCATCACGTGCGCTTCCACCATGGGGAGCGATGCGCCGGGCTGAAACGTCATGGTGTTGACGGCGAAATCGAACGAAAGATCTTCGGGGATGAGGGTGCGCACCTGCAAGTCCGGATCGGCCATCAGCGGCCTGGGCGTCAAGGAACGTTCGCTGCCCAGGAATTTCCCGGGGGGCCTCAACGTGCCGAGCGCGCGGTACGGCTTTTCGATCACGGCGGCCCGTGCACTGGCGACCGCCCAAACATGGGTCTCGAGTCCGGGCGGGATGTAGGCGTATTGCTCCGTGTGCAGCACGTGGCCGCCCACATTCAGTTCGCCTTCGAGCACGTACACGAACCGCTGGCTGGGAGCCGGATGCAGGGCGCCGGCAATGTCGAACTCCACGGTGTACTGCGTGAACCCGGCGCCCACCGCTGGCGAAACATGCACAACGGCGGTAGCCCGTTCCATTCCAGGCAGCGGCGCCCGCACGAATGTATCGGGCGTCAACAACATGTGATCGCGTTGATGGGAGCTACGTGTCTGTCCGAGCTGGTGCATGTTGGGGTTTGATTAACCTGCCTTTAAGCGCTCCTACTATCTTGCCATCAACTATCTGGCCATCAACGAAAACGGTTTCGCCGCGCACCACCGTGCGCCGCACCAGGCCGCGGAAAGCCGCGCCCAGGTAGGGGCTGAGGCCGTGCTTCTGAAAAAGCGATTCGCGCGTGACGGTAAACTCGGCCGCGGTGTCCACCAGGGTAAAATCGGCGTCGTTGCCAATGGCCAGACTGCCCTTTCGCGGGAGCCCAAAGCGGCGCGCGGGGTTGGCGGCAGTGAGGGCCGCAATCCGCTCTACCGGGGCCAGTTCCAGCAGCACCGCCAGCGTGGACTGCACCCCGGCGATACCGCCCCAGATCCGGAAGAAGTTGACGTCCTGCTTCATGGCGAGGGGCGCGGGCGAATGGTCGGAGCCCACCATATCCACGTCGCCGCGCAGCACCGACCGCCACAGCATCTTGCGCTCGGCTGCCTGGCGCAGCGGCGGCGCGCACTTGGCCACCGCGCCCAGCCGCAGCATGTCCTCTTCGGTGAAGTAGAGGTAATGGGCGCAGGTTTCGATCGAAATATCGACGCCGCGGGCGCGGGCTTCGAGCGCCGCGGCCACACCGCGCCCGGAGCTGATGTGGACGATGTGCAGCCTGGCTCCGGCCTCGCCGGCCAGCAGCGCCGCGCGCTGGATGGCCGCCACCTCCGCCAATACGGGGCGCGAGTCCAGGTAATCGCGGACGCCGTGCCGGCCGGCTTCCAACGCCCGCCCGGTGAGCGCCTGGACCAGTTCGTCGCTTTCCGCATGCACGGCAACCGGAAGGCCCAGCCGCGCCGCCTCGCACATGCCCTCATAGAGCGTGAGATCGTCGGCGCGCGGAAACTCCGGCAGGCCGGAATCGGTCATGAAAGCCTTGAAGCCGATCGCGCCGCGTTCGGCCAGCGGCTCCAGCATGTCAAGATTGCCCGGAACCAGCCCGCCCCACAGCGCGAAATCGGTGATGGAAGAAGCTTCCAGCGCGGCCTGTTTTTCGTGAAACTCTTTCGGCCCCACCGTGCATGGCGAGGAGTTGAGCGGCATGTCGAAAAACATGGTGCCGCCGCCCGCCGCCAGCGCACGGCTCCCGGTGGCGGCGCCTTCCCATGCGGTGCGGCCCGGCTCGTTGAAGTGCACGTGGACGTCGATCAGCCCCGGCAGCACCGTGAGGCCGCGGGCGTCGATCTCGGGGCCGGCTCCTCCTTCACCATCCGGCGCCAGGTCCGGCGCGATTTCGCGGATGCGGCCATCTTCCACGGCTATATCCGCCGCGATGACGCCCTCCGGCGTAACCACCGAGCCGCCGCGAACGATCATGAGGGCCTCCAGGTTTCCAGAAACTTGCTGCCCACGGCCAGTGCCGCGTCCACGTCGCTGGCGTAAACCGCTTCGCGTGGATGATGGCTGATGCCGCCCGGGCTGCGCAGAAACAGCATCGCGGCAGGCACTCTCCGCGCCAGGATCATAGCGTCATGGCCGGCGCCGCTCACCATGCGATGAACCTTCTGTCCGGCGGCTTCGGCTGCCGAGCACAGCGCCCGAATCATGGAGGCGTCCATGGCGGTTGCGGGTTGCCAGTGCCGCTCCTCCCAAACCACACGCACCTTCCGGGCTGCTGCAAAGCAGGTGACGGCGAACTCCAAAGTACGCAGAACATCGGCTCGGAAGCGGTCATCGGCATGGCGGACGTCGAGGCTCGCGCACACCGAACCTGGGATTACATTGACAGCGCCGGACTGTACTTCCAGTTGTCCGACAGTGGCTACCAACCCTGCCGTGTCCCGCGCTTTGCGCTCCACGAAACAGATCCATTCAGCGGCCGCAGCCAGGGCGTCGCGGCGGTAGTTCATCGGCGTGGTGCCGGCGTGGTTGGCCTTGCCGAGGAAGGAAAGAACCACGCGGCTCTGTCCTGCGATTGTCTCGACCACTCCTAACCGCAGGTCCATCTTCTCGAGCACCGGTCCTTGTTCAATGTGAAACTCCAGGAAGCCGCGCACGTTGCTGTCGAGGGCGGACTGTGGAATTTGCCCGGGGTCCAGCCCGTATTGCCGGATGGCATCCAGAATTCGGTCGTCCATCAAGGGCCTACCCAGCAGAGCGAGGCTGCCGATGAACGGCTTGCCGAAGCGTACGCCTTCCTCCTCGGAAAAGCCAACTACTTCGAGCGGCGCGATCCGCTGTTCCGCCAGCGCGATCCCGATCATGACGCCAAGGATGCCGTCATATGCCCCGGCGTGCGGCACCGTATCCAGATGCGAGCCGATCATCAGGCGCGGCCCGTCGTCCGACACTCCGCGGATGTTGCCGACCGCGTCCACCCGTACCCGCAGTCCGGCCTCTTCCATCCATTCGCGCACCAGTCGGTGTACTTCGCGCATCGGGGGGGAAAGAAAGGTCCGGGTGATGTGGCCGGGCTCTTCGGTGCACTTAGCCAGCAGACCGCAGCGGCGAATCACTTCCTGCGCGTCCATTAGCTCAGATCCCTTTTGGTGGTGCAGGCGGTTTCGCCACAATGCCGCTTGCTTTGGATCCCGTCGGCCATCCTGCACCTATTGATCGATCGTGCGTGAAAACGCTATCAAGGTTGAACTGCTTCACCAAATCGCGGGCAGTCTCAAACATCAGCGTAACATCGAGACTGGATACGAGCACGTTCCGAACAGCGCTCCAGTTTCGCGGGGCATCTTTGAGGGCGTCTTGGGTCAGGAAAATGACGGGCTGGCCGGTAGCGTGCGCGATCCCCAGTTCGAAAAACACGTTGGCATTGCTGCCTGTGATACCGGCTATCAAGAACGATGCCGTCGAAATCTGGTGGGAGATCTTCTTAATTAACTCCGGTCGAAAGGGCATTGCGACGAAATAGACTGTTTCGCGCAACGCTCGCGCTGGTGACCGCTACCCGAGTCTTTTCGATCAATGCCGGACTCGAAGCCGCGACCGCAACGCCCGCCATAATTCCGCCGGACGTGTGTTTCACAAAGATCCGGTGATTGAGAGGGATTAACCGCGCCGCCCCGCCGGCGCCGGCATTTCCGCCCAAAACTTCCGAATCTCACCCCTGGGATCGTTCTCCGCCCTGACCTCGCTATCGAAGATCATAGTGGCCCGCTTCGCCGGATCGTATGCGGGCCAGTCGGGGATCTTGGGATTATTGGGTTTGCCCGTCTTCGCCAGCGACACCCACGCCGACGCGAAGCGATCCCAGAGCGCGCGTTCCTGCCGGGAACCGGTGCCGCCGACGCCGTCGCGATAGTTGTAGAAGGACGCCGACACGTCGGTGCCATGGACCGCGCCGAACTTGCCGCCGAAGCCGGAGCTCTCATAGGACCAGAGATACATGTAGGCGGGCGCCTTGGCCAGAGCCGATTTGCGCTCGGCCTGCAGCATGGCGCTGCGCCGCGCGCCGGCATCGGTAGCGATCTGCGCCTGGATCAGGAAGGGCGACTTGTTCGGGTAGCGGCTGCGGTAGAGGGCGAGCATGGGCTCGGCCTTGACGCCGTACCGCTCGTTCATCATGGTCTTGAGCCCGGCTTCGTCGAGATCGAAATTCGTCAGCGCCAGCGCGGCGTCTTCCAGGGTGGTCGAGATGATGACCGGGACATCGGCGGATTCGGGCGGAGCCACCGGGTCGAAAGGATGGTGGGGCAACACGGCGCCATCCACTACGGGCGTGAAGCTGGCGGCGGGGCCGAGCGACGTCTGGGCTTCCAGGATCTGTTGCCACGGGCGTTTCTGAATATCGGCGATATTGCCCTTGGAGATGCCGAGCTTGGTCAGAAGGGCCTCCGCCGACTTGGCCGCCTGCTCGGGCGCGGCGGAACGGATGGTGGACCCGCTCTGCACGCCGGCGCTGTGGAACAGGCCCTTGGCGGAGGGCATGGCCAGCATGGTGGAGGTCTTCGCGCCGCCACCCGACTGGCCGAAGATCATCACTCTTCCCGGGTCGCCGCCGAAGCGTTCAATGTTGTCCCGCACCCATACGAGGGACGCGGCCAGGTCCATCATGCCGGCGACACCGGCCTGCGCGAATTCGGGCGGCGCATCGAGGCCTGCCAGGTGGAGATAGCCGAAGCTTGCCAGGCGATGGTTGACAGTGACGACCACGACGTCGCCGTACTTCGCCAGTTGCGCGCCGTCGTAGCCGGGAGCGTTGCCGGACCCGGTGGCGAAACCGCCGCCGTGGAAGGAAACCATGACAGCGCGCTTCTGGCCGTCGTTGACGCCGGGAGTCCAGACGTTGAGGGAGAGGCAATCCTCGCCCATGCCGCCCACGTGCAGATCCCACTGGATGAGCATGCCGTAATCGCTGTTCAGATTCGCCAGCGTTTGGGGGCAGATCTGTCCATGGCCAAAACACTCGCGTACGCCGGTCCACGGAGCGGGCTTCCTGGGCGGCATGTAGCGGTTCCGGCCGCCGGTGGGCGCGCCGTAGGGAATGCCCTTGAATTCCTTGATGCCGGTGTTGGCGATGCCTTGCACTTTGCCGGAAGTGGTGTCAACCGTCCAAAAGAGCTGGCTGGACGCCGGCGATTGTGCCGCCGCTTTGGTGGCCGTCTTGGTGGCCAGGGCGCAACCCGCGCCCAAGGAAGCGAGGAAGGAACGTCGTGTGGTCATGGCTGCCCCCCTTAGTAACCGACCGTTCGGTAGCAGATATATCAGAGATCCCGGTATCTGTCAATGGATTCCGGTAACCCGGTAACCCGGTCTCCTCAAGCGCTCGCCGCAAGGTATCCTGGACACGGCGCGCCACGTTCGCCTGATGCTGACCATCACGATCCCCGGTAGGTGCTGTACCCGTACGGCGAAACCAGCAGCGGCACGTGATAGTTCGCGGCCGCATCGGCCACACCGAACCGCACCACAACGTCGCCCAAAAACGGCAGCGCTCCGCCCGGCAATCCGAAGTAGTCCCCCACTCCGAATACCAGTTCGTAGACTCCCGCCGCCAGCGCGTCGCCCGCCAGCAGCGGTTCATCGGTGCGGCCATCGGCGTTCGTGGTGACGGTCTTGACCAGCCTGCGGGGCTGGCAGGCGTAGAGTTGGACACGCATGCCGGCGGCGGGCCTGCCGTTGGCGGTGTCGAGAACGTGAGTAGAAAGGCGAGCCATGATTGTCACTTCCGGCTTTGCCGCTGCGCCTATCTGCGCAGCGTGAGCCCGAGGCAGCCGAAGGGCGGGCGCGAGTCGGTATAGATGCCAAGCTCCTCGCCGCGCTCAGCCACGGTATCCCAGGTGCGATTGTTGGCCTCCAGCCGCACTTCCGTCACCGCCGGCAGTTCGGCCAGCATTTTAGTTCCCATCCGGTAGATCACCTGTTGAATGCTGCCCGAATCGAAAGAATGAAACACGCTGTGGACCATTTCGCGCACGCGCGCCGTCAGAGCCGCCGGTTCCGGGCAGAGCCACTCCAGATCCAGCCACATGTGCAGCGGCCGGTTGAGAATGTCCGGCAGCGTGGTGTACTGGTCACGGACAAAGCCGGTGAAGGCGCTGCCGCCCAGCCGCAGCAGTCTAAATCCGTGAAGCCCCGATCGCGATTCCACCACTTCCCCGCTCCGCAGTTCCACCTGCGCCATGGCCCGCTCCGGCCCGCAGGGCGCGAAGGCCACGCTGCCATCCACCACGCCGGTGTACGGAATTTCCATGGCCCGCACCTGAATGCCCTCGGTCTGCGGATAAGTGGCCAGGAAGCGGGCTGCCAGGAAGCGGCAATAGGTTTCCAGATCGCAGCCCGTGAAGTTGAGGGTCTCGCGCTGGATGAAGTTCTTCATGGAGTCGGTGGCCACCAGGCCGGTATTGTCACCGGTGGTGTAGGTGGGCCAGAAGGCGTCACCGTACAGCAGCATGGTGACGCTGGCGCCGAAGACCGGCGGGAGCCTGTCGGGGGTAACATTACCGGGCGTAACGCTGCCGGGGGTAACGCTGTCGCCGGTAGCACGGTCGGGCCTCGCGCAGTCGGGAGTAAGGCCGTCGCGGTTCAGCCGATAGACGATAACGTCGCCTTTGCCGTAGTAATTCCGTTTGTCGCCGCTGGCGAAATGCTGCATTCGAGTATGGTCTCCAAGCGAAACCGCGCGATCCGATAAACCTGGTCCAGCGCCGCGCGAAACTCCTCGTCCCGAGTGAGGCCCACGCGCTGTTCCAGAGATCTCAGAATATCGTGCTTCGTGCTTCCCTTCACGGCCAACAGAAACGGAAACCCGAATCGCTCCCGGTACTCCGCATTGAGCTGCTGCAACCGCGCGAACTCGGCCGGCGTCAGGCAGTCCAGACCGGCGCCGTCCTGTTCGCCTGACGAAGCCTCGCTCATTTTGGCCCGCGCCCCCAAATCGGGATGCGCCCGCAGCAGCGTCAATTGTTCTTCGGGGGCGGCGCGCTCCACCTGTCCCGTCATGGCGGCGTGCAGCGCATCTACCGATTCGAAGGGCTCCGCCCGCCACGCCCGCTCGGCTACCCATGGCGAGTGCTCGAATACCCAGCCGAGGGACTTCACGAAGCGCTGCCGCTCGACGGCCCAGAAGATACGCTCGGGCGTAAGCGGACTGTCCAATTCGACTTGCACACCCCCGACTTGAACACCCACGGAACCAAAAGCGGCAATGGCGTCGCGAATCGCTTCGCGCACGGAGATCGCCAACATCAGCGGCGGCTCGCCCACCGCCTTGCTGCCCAGAATCGCGCCGGCTTCGGTGGCCCGCTCCAGACCGCCGCGCTCCAGACCGGTCGCCCGCTCCAGAAAGGCGACTTCGAAGACCTCGGGAAGCTCTGCCAACGAAGGCAGCTTGTATGTCGATGCACCGGCGGTGGCCACGCGGCCCTGCTGGTCCCACAGCAGTTCTTCCAGCGTGAGCCAGCCCAGGCCCTGCATGAATCCGCCTTCCACCTGGCCGCGATCGATCACCGGCGAAATCGAATCGCCCACGTCGTGCAGGATGTCCACGCGCAGGATGCGATGTTCCCCGGTGAAGCCATCCACCTCCACCTCGGTCACGGCGGCGCCATAGGCGTAATAGTGGAAAGGCTCACCCTGCCCGGTCTTGGGGTCAAAGTGAATCCCGGGTGTGCGGTAGTAGCCTTGCGCGAACAGCGGAAGCCGCTGACGATAGGCCGCTTCCACCACTTGCGCAAACGGGAGCCGTGCCGTGCCGCCCTCGGCAAACACACCGCCACCGTAGCGCACGGCTTCGGGCGGGCAGCCCAACATCGCTCCCGCCACCGGCGCCAGGCGCGCCTTGAGTTGATCGCAGGCATCGGCCACCGCCGCACCGTTGAGATCGGTGCTGGCCGACGCCGCGCTAGCCGACGTGTTGGGCACTTTGTCGGTACGGGTGGGCATGATGCGGACCGCGTCCAACGGCAGGCCCAGGCTCCCGGCCGCGATTTGCCGGATCTTGGTGTGCAGGCCCTGGCCCATCTCCGTGCCGCCGTGGTTCACCTGCACGCTGCCGTCGCGATAGATCAGCACCAGCGCGCCCGCCTGGTTGAAGAAGGTGGCGGTGAACGAGATGCCGAATTTCACCGGCGTGATGGCGATGCCGCGCTTGCGGTGGGCGTGCTCCGCGTTGAACCGGGCCGCGGCCTCGCGCCGTGCCGTGAAGCGGCTGGTCTCCTGCAGTTCATGCCAGATCGTTTGGATTCGCCAGGCGTCCTTGACCGTCTGGCCGTAGTGCGTGGTCTGGCCGTCGCGGTAGAAATTCCGCTGCCGCACCACCTCGGGGGGCAGAGACAGGCGCCGCGCTGCCCTATCGAGAATATCTTCGATCACCAGCATGCCCTGCGGCCCGCCGAAACCGCGGAATGCCGTCTGCGAGGTTTTGTGGGTGCGGCAAACGTAGCCTTCCGCATCCACCGCCGGAAGGTAATAGGCGTTGTCCAGGTGGAACATGGCGCGCCACATCACCGGTTCCGACAGGTCCAAGCTCCAGCCGGCATCGGAATAGAGCGAAACGGTGAGACCTTGCAGGTGGCCGGCTTCATCGAAACCGGCCTCAAAGCGCGCCAGGAAGGGATGCCGCTTGCCGGTAAGCGCCATATCCAGCACGCGCGGCAACCGCACGCGTACCGGCCGGCGCGTCTTCCATGCGCCCAACGCGGCCACGGCGGCCCAGGGGTTCGCCTGCACTTCCTTTCCCCCAAACGCCCCGCCCATGCGCAGACACTCCACCGTCACCTGGCTTCGCGGGATGCCCAGCACGCGCGCCACCACGTCCTGAGTTTCACTGGGGTGCTGCGTGGAAGAGTGCAGCGCCACGCCGCCCGATTCGTCCAACCAGGCCAGCGCGCATTGTGTCTCCAGGTAAAAGTGCTCCTGGCCGCCGATGTGGAGTTCGCCCCCGATGCGCAGCGCGCTTTCGGCCACGGCTCGGGCGGCATCACCGCGGCGCAGGTGGAGGGGTCCCGAATGGAACGCTTGTCGGGCGATGGCCTCCTCAATAGTCAGGATGGCGGGCAGCGGCTGGTACGTCACGGTCACGCGGGCCGCGCCGCGCTGCGCGGCTTCGAGCGATTCGCCCAGCACCCAGGCGACGGGCTGTAGGTGATGCATCACCTCGTCGGGGAAAAGCGGCTCATCGTGACGGTTGGCGCCGGAATTGCCTTCGCCCGGCACATCCGATCCGGTGAGCGTGGCCACCACTCCCGGTTCGGCCAGCGCCGGCCCGGCATCGAGCCACGTGACCAGGGCATGGGCGTGTGGCGCCAGCACCGGCCAGGCATGCAGGGTCTGCGGAAAGCGGCCCACCAGATCGTCGGTATAGAGCGCCTCGCCGGTGACGTGGCCGCGCGCGCTTTCGTGCGGAACCGCCATGCCGGCTGGCAGTGGGACAGACGATCGGGTTTTGTCGTCTGTCAGGCTGGGAGCCGGCATGCCGGTTGGCCCCGCGGTCAGCGGTTTCATGCGGCGGCCTCCTCCCGCTGCTGCCACCAGAATTTGGCGAGCAGGCTTTGCGCCAGCGCGAGGCGATAGGCGGCCGACCCGCGATGATCGCTAATGGGCTGCAGGGTGCGGGCGAGAATCTTCTGTGCCCGCTCCATGGAGGCCCGCCCGATGGAAGCATCAGTGAAGGCCGCGCCCACCAGGGCGTCCTCGGCTTCGGTGGCGCGCATGGGAACGGCGGCGACTCCGCCAAAAGCCAGGCGTGCGCGCCGAACGCGGCCGCCGGCATCGAGATCGATGGCGAAACATGCCGCGATGGTGCTGATATCGTCCATTCGGCGTTTGGCGGCCTTGTAGAAACGGGCGACGGCCGGAAACGGTTTGGGGATGATCACGGAGACCAGCAACTCACCCGCGGCCAGCGCGGTCTTGCGATAGCCCAGAAAGAAGTCGCGGAGCGGCACGGTACGCAGTCCCTGCGGACTGGCGATGCGGACCCGAGCGTCGAGCGCCAACAGGAGCGGCGGGCCATCGCCGATGGGCGACGCGGTGGCGATGTTGCCGCCGAGCGTGGCGCGGTTGCGGATCAGCGGCGAAGCGAAGAGCGCCAGCCAGTCGTGCCACACATTGGGCCACCCGTGGGGCAAGCCCGCGGCCTGCCCTACTTCGCTAAGCGTCAGCGCGGCCCCAATCTCCAATTCGTCTTCCCGCTCGCTCACCTGCCGCAACTCGTCCAGCCCTTCCACGCTGATCAGGTACGGGAACCGCCGCAGCCGCAAATTCGATTCCACTACCAGGTCGGTGCCTCCGGCAATCAGGCGCGCCCCCGGATGTTCAGCCAGCAACCGCAGACACTCGGCAACGGTCGCTGGACGCTCAAATCCCTCGGACTGCGCCGGCCCCACTACCGGGGCGGGCCGGTCCAACCTGGCAAGCAGCGGGCCGGAGGGCGGAGCCCCCAGTTGCTCGGCGGCCTCGCGAATCGGCCGGTAGCCGGTGCAGCGGCACAGGTTGCCACTCATCGCGTGCGGGTCGCAAGCGCCTTCGCGGCCCGGCCGGTAGTGTTCCGCGAACAGGCTCATGACGAAGCCGGGCGTGCAGTAGCCGCATTGCGAGCCCCCGGCAGCGGCCATTGCCTGTTGCACCGGGGCCATCGGACCGCCGCCGGCCAGGGCTTCGACGGTATAGACTTCCTGCCCGGCCATCATCGGCACCCACAGCAGGCAACTGTTCACGGGAACATACACGCTAGCCTCGGCGCTGGTCTTGGCATTGGCTCCGAATCGGGGCCGCACCATCGCCACCGTGCAGGCGCCGCACTCGCCCTCCGCGCAGCCTTCCTTGGCGCCCGTGAGCCCGCGGCCGCGCAGGAATTCCAGTAGCGTCGTCTGGGCGGAAAACCCCTCCGCACAAACCGCGTGCCCGTTCACGACGAACTCGACGGAGGAAGATGCCATTAGCCTGCAAGCCCAGGAACCTATTGATGGAATTGTAGCAGCAACCAACCCCAATTCCGCACCCGGTATAATTGCGGCCCATAAGGGAGAGGCCCGCTTTCAGGGCTCACCCGAGGAGAGCACAGCAGCGAATCATGATCGGCCTCCGCTCTCGCCTCCCCTTGCGTTGACGGCGCCACGGAACCGAGCGGAATTGGAAAGCAAGAAGCGGAGTGTCAGTATCTGGAATCGCTGCTAGCTTCGTACTTGTAACGACTAATTGAAAGGCACCCATATGAGCACCTCGGCGAAAAATACCCGGATCGCAACGATTACCGAAAACGATCCCCATCGGGCAACCGTTGTGGCCCGCGATCCTCAGCCGCCATGGGAGTTTTATTATTCCGTCACCACTACTGGGGTGTACTGCCGCCCCTCACGTGCGGCGCGTTTTCCCAAGCCTGAAAAATCAGGCGTCAACTTCAACAGCCCTTCTTATGACGACCCCGGCTCGCTCGCGCGCGATCTGCAGGACCAGTTCCCGCGGGCCAATCTTACCGGCGGTAACGCCAGTTTTGAGCGGCTCGCCGCTAAAGTGGCGGGGTTTGTCGATGCGCCGGCACTCGGCCTCGATCTTCCTCTCGATGTCCGCGGTACTGCCTTCCAGCCACGCGTCTGGCAATCGCTGCGAAAAATTCCCGTGGGCCCGACAGCAGGCTACATGGACATCGCCAAGCTCATCGGCTCTCCAAAGTGGGTACGCGCCGTCGCCCAGGCCTGCGGTGCCAACGCGCTGGCAGTGGCAATTCCCTGCCATCGGGTGGTGCGCAGCCATGGCACATTGTCGGGCTACCGCTGGGGCGTGGAACCAAAACGTGCGCTTCTCCACAAGGAGGCCCACGCATGATTCGGATCGAGGGAATCAGCCAGTTGCGGACCAACTGGAAACCGGCCGCGCGCGTGGATGCGCTCGATTGGCGGGAGATCGGAAAAGAACTGGACCAACAGGGCAACGCCATGATTGAGCACCTTCTTTCCCCGCAGGAGTGCCGGGCCATCGCCGCTCTTTACCCGAAAGACGAGATCTTTCGTAGCCGCGTCGTCATGGGGCGGCACGGTTTCGGGCGCGGTGAGTACAAGTATTTCAGTTATCCGCTGCCCGATCTTCTTGACGAACTCCGAACGGCGGTCTATTCGCATCTGGTCCCGGTCGCCAATCATTGGAATGAAGCGATGGGAATCGATGTGCGTTTTCCGGAGAGGCACGCCGGGTTCATCGAGTGCTGCCACGCCGCCGGTCAGGTGCGGCCGACGCCGCTTCTCCTTCAATACGGAGTCGACGACTACAACTGCCTCCACCAGGACCTCTACGGCGAGCATGTCTTCCCACTCCAGTTGGCTATTCTGCTGTCCGACCCCGGCGCGGACTTCACCGGTGGAGAGTTCATCATGACGGAGCAGCGCCCGCGCATGCAGAGCCGGCCGATGGTCGTGCCGCTCCGTCAGGGAGACGGCGTTGTTTTCGCGGTTCACAACCGGCCCGTGCAGGGTACGCGCGGCACGTATCGCGTAAACCTGCGGCACGGCGTCAGCCGCATCCGGTCGGGGCACCGTCATACGGTCGGCATCATTTTCCACGACGCGATATAGCCCTTTGGGTCCTGAGAGCGGCGTGCCGCCAGGCCGCGCCGAACCAGTCCCCTAGCCGGCGCGCATCCAGACGATCAGTCCACCGGCCAGGGCTACGCCAGAGGCCAGCATCGCGCCGCCCGTCCTGCGTTCGTTGCGCTTCTCGAACCAGAGACAAAGGCCGGTCACTCCCATCGCCAACAGCCCCAACGAAACCAGGCCGGGAAGCACAACCCAGGGGTACCCGCGCCACGCTCCAGGCAAACGATGCACCCGGTTGAGCGTTTCCATGAATCCCGCGGCCACTCCAAACCAGGCCCGGTGCGCCATCCGCACCGCCGTGATGCCGTAGATCGCCAGGCAGGGCAGGCAGCAGACCGCAACATAGAAATGCAGACTCCGAATCCGGTTCCGGCGGCGCGGCCGCGCGGTGAGCCAGGTCGCCGTGCCCGATGCCATCAGCGCCAGCAAACACCACATGGCGAATTCGTTGTACCAGGCCCAGAGTTGCATCCGCGCGTCTCCCGAACGAAAAGCGGCTGTGGTGACATGCAGGGTGCTCAGGTACTTCCAAAAGCTGGCGCGCCAGACTGAGATGCGCAGCCGCCCTTCCGCTGCCAGTACCGCTACCTTGTGGCGCCCGTTGGCGTGATAGAAATCCAGTACCAGCCCGTTGGCAGAATCATGCTGGATGGCCGCCTTCTGTACCGGCGTGGCCAGTGGCAGGTGCAACAGTTCGACCACGCGTTCGGCCACCTGCCGGTCCGTCCAGCCCGGTTCCACGGTGAAGGAGCGGTACTCCGTGGATGGCGCCGCGCCGCCGCCCGGCGGTTCCAACGCAGCCCCCAGCCCCGCGGCTCCAAACACCATCAGGTTCACGAATGTCAACAGCCCCGCCCAGGTGTGGATTTTTGGAAGCAAGGTGTGGACTCTGGCACGCAAGATGTGGATTTTGGCAGGCAAGAGCCAAGTTACCATAGCTTACATGCACGTCTCTGAAATCGATACGCCCGCGCTTCTTGTAGACCTGGACATCTTCGAGCGCAATCTGCAGCGCGTGGCAGGATACGCCCGGGAGCACGGGCTGCGCCTGCGCCCGCACACCAAGACGCATAAATCCGTGCGGGTGGGTGCCCGCCAATTGCAATTGGGCGCCGTTGGCTTGACGGTCGCCAAAGTGGGCGAGGCCGAGGTGATGCTCGGCGCCGAACCGCCGGACATGCTGGTGGCCTACCCGGTCATCGGCCACGCCAAGCTGGAACGGCTGGCGGAGGTGGCGAGGAAGACGCGCGTCACCGTGGCGCTGGACAGCATCGTCGCGGCCCGCCAGCTTTCTGACGCCGCCCGCGCCGCGCAGGTGGAAATAGGCGTCCTGGCCGAAGTGGATGTGGGGCTCGGCCGCGTCGGCGTTTCGCCCGGCGAGCCGCTCCTCCACCTGGCCCAGGCCATCGAAAAGCTTCCGCACCTCAAGCTCGAAGGCATCACGTTTTATCCCGGCCACATCAAAGACGTGGAGGAAACCGGTCTGCGCGCGCTCCAACAACTGTCGGCGCTGCTCGGCGGCATTCTCGCCGGATTCCGCGCCGCCGGTATCGAAGCCCGCGTCGTCAGCGGAGGCTCCACCCCCACGTTATTCCACTCCCACCAGGTGGCAGGACTGACCGAGATCCGGCCCGGCACCTACGTATTCAACGACCTCAACACCATCCGTAGCAGCGCCTGCACCATGGCCGATTGCGCCGCCACCATTCTTTGCACCGTCGTCTCCACTTCGCGGCCCGGCCAGATGATCGTCGATGGCGGCTCGAAGACGTTCTCTTCTGACCGCCTCTCGAATCCCGCCGAGGTGACTTTCGGCCACATCGTGGAGGCCCCCGAAGCCCGCTTCCACAAGATGAACGAAGAGCACGGCTACGTGGACCTCAGCCACTCCGATCGGGAATTTCCGGTGGGTGACCGCGTCCACGTGATCCCCAACCACATCTGCGTGGCCGTAAACCTGCACGAACAAGTCTACGGCGTCCGCGGCGACACCGTGGAAGAAACCTGGCGCGTGGACGCGCGCGGAAAGCTGGGGTAGTCAGCCGATGCCTTTGTGGGGTAGATTGTCAATCTGTTCGCGATGTGCGCCGGGCGCACACGGGGCAGTATGAAAGTCGCCCGGGGCGCTATGTGGGGCAGTTTGGCAAACTGCGGCGGATTGGCAATCCGCCCGCCGGGAGTTGGCGCGCCGCCGAACCTCCACAAGCGACTTTCGAGAGTGCGGCGGATTGGCAATCCGCCTGTCGGGAATCTGCACACCCCCCCAGATGGGCCGCCAACGCCCCTTCCTGCCGGCCCAGCCAAACCACTCCCGCGGCGATCGTAAACACGGTCAGCGGCGCCCCGACTTTGAAGTATTCCCAAAACCCGATCGGCACTTCGTGGCGTGGCCAGTGTCAGCCGTACCACCAACTTGGTAGTGGCGTCTTATTCCGTTAACAAACCGGGATTCGACGACGGCGCGGGTGTTGCCTTCGGGCACAAATGGGTAGGCAAATTTTCGCCGGAGCCCGCTATAACCGGATCTTCGCGGGAACTTACTACACAGAGTATCTCCCCTTGACATTCGGCTTCCGGAAATAGCCGGACTATTGGACCGGAGCGAAATAGCCGCGCCGGTAATAAGTGTGAAGACCGCTCCCGGGGCTCGGGAGTTCCAGCTTCAGGTTGACATGGCGATACTTGCCGTCGGACACGGAGTTTGCCGGCGAGTAGCCCAAGATATACTGGTTCCGCAGGTCTCTGGCGATCTCGACGCCGGTTGAGAGCAAATCGTCCTGACTGCGGACTGGAAACTCCCGGCCTCCAGTCTCCATTGCGACCGCGGTCAGCAATTGCGGCCCGTTACGTTCCTCGGTGGTTCTTCTGCCAGAGGTTTCGAAGTCGAAAATGCCCATGGCGTAAACCTGGACTTCCGATTCCAGGAGGCTGCTTCTAAGCTGGCGGAGGTTGCGCCGGCTATAGTTGTCGCCGCCATCGGAGAGGATGACGAGCGCCTTGCGCGTGTTTCGCGCCTGTTTCATTTGCGCTACCGCGAGGTGGATGGCATCGATCAGGGCCGTCAGTCCGTTTGCCTTGGCGCGCTCGATTTCCCGGGCCAGGTCATGCCATTCGTGCGTGAAAGGCACAGTCAGTTTTGCCTTTCCATTGAATTCGATCAGAAAAAACTCGTCGTCCGGGTTGGCGAACCGAAAAAATTCCGTCGCCGCGGCGGATACTCTGGGCATCTTGTTTTTCATGCTGCTGCTCGTGTCCAGCAGCACGCCCACGGACACCGGCGCATCGTCCTGGGCGAATTGCGTGATGGTCTGCGGCACGCCGTCTTCAAACAGCGCGAAGTTTTCCTTCTTCAGCGTGGTCACCGGGGAACCGGAAACGGTAGTCACGTGAACCGGGATTAATACCAACGAGGAACTCACCCGGACCACTGTCTGCGGCGCCGTTTCCGCCGCCGCGGCGCTCGATTTGACCCTCGGAACGATTTGCACGCGCTCATCGGCCGACATCTGGAAGGCAAAGGCGAGAATAGAAAACTGCCATAACGCGGCCAAACAGGCTAGTTGCCGGAAACGCTGAACCATCAGGTGATTCTATACCAGATCACAACGCTAGGGTAGGGGTGCGGCCTGTGCCGGAACCTGCCCGGCCCGTCTGTCTTCTCACATCCGGCGCGGTAATTTCTACCAGCCCACGACAGGCCCCACAGGCCAGGATTGGCCTTGTGGGGCTTGCTGCACCGGCCCGTCCGTTCAGTTGGTCCCGCCGGTGCCCTCGATCATAACTGTCTTCTTCCCGGAGCTATCCGAGGCCTCCGTGACCTTGACCTTGCCGCCGATCTTGACATCCGGACTTACGGTCACGGTCATGTCAGGCGCCGCCAGGTCGTACACGTGAGGCGCGCCTTTCGCATCCACCTCAATCGACTTGCCTGGTTCGTACGCCTTCACCGTGCCCGAAAGTTTTACACCTTTCATCTTCGTTTTCGGAGCAGTACCGGTTTCCGGCTGCTTCGGCGGGGCGCCGGCCGGATCTTGGGGTGCTGCATAAGCGGATATGCTGCCAGCGATCAGAATCGCTGAGCACAGCAGGTTTAGTGTTCTGCGCATTGGCATTTTCTCCTTCCTGAATATTCAATGCAAGAACCCTGCCTCGGGGCGATTCGACACGCAGTCCGGGAATGTTCGCTTTCAGGCTCCCCGAAAATCCCGCAGCATCGCCGCCCACCCCGGATAGCCCCGCGCCGCCGAATACGCGTCTTCCTCCAAATGAAACGCCACATCCAGCCGCATCCCCACCGCCAGTTCGCCGGCGCGCCCGGCCGAGTTGAACGATTTCAATGTCAGGGTGTGCCCATTCTGCCGTACCGTCACCCGCAGGTGCTTTTCCTTCATGATCACCGGCGGTGCCGCCACTTCCACGTTCAGCGCCGCGAACAACGGCGGCTGATTGCCGTTGCCGAATGGCGCCAGCGCGAACACCTCTTCGATATGGCGATCCCGGATCTCGCTAAGGTCGATCACGGCATCCACCGCCACCTGCTTTTCGAAGTCCCCGGGCTGCAGCAGGGACGACGCAAAGGTGTTGAAGCGCTGGCGGAATTCGGGTACCCTCGCGGCTTCCAGCGTCACGCCCGCGGCATACTTGTGGCCCCCGAAACGCACGAAGAGATCGCTCATCGATTCCAGCGCCTCCAGCAGGTGAAACGCCGGAATGCTGCGGCCCGAACCCTGCGCCAGGCCGTCCTCGGAGTTGCGGCTCAGCACGAAGACCGGGCGATGCAGGCGCTCCACCAGGCGGGCGGCGACAATTCCCAAAACCCCGCGGTGCCAGTCTTCGGCGTAGTAAACCAGCGCGCAGGCCGCCCCATCCACTGCCGTCTTCTCGCAGATCTCGCGGATGCCGGCTTCCACCTGCTGCCGGTCGGAGTTCCGATCGTGAAGCTGTTGCGCCAGTTCGCGGGCGCGCGCCCGGTCGGCCGTCAGGAAAAGTTCCACCACGGCTTTGGCGGTGTCCATGCGGCCGGCCGCGTTGATGCGCGGCGCGATTTGAAAGGCCACCTGGCGCGCGCCCGGCACCTTATCCCCGGTGAAACCGGCCACGTCCAGCAAGGCGCGCAGCCCCGCGTTCCGCACATCCCGCAGCCCGTCCAGGCCGAGTTTGACCATACTCCGGTTTTCGCCGGTAAGCGGTACCACGTCCGCCACTGTCGCCATGGCCACCAGCTTCAGAAACGATTCGCAAACCCGGCGCGTCCTGTCCGCCGGCCAACCCAGGTTCGGCAGCAGCGCCTGAATCACTTTGAACGCCACGCCCGCTCCGCAGAGATTCTTTTCGGGATACGGGCAGCCCGGCCGGTTGGGATTGAGCACCGCCAGCGCCGGCGGCAGTTCGCTCTCGGGCAGATGATGGTCGGTGACAATCACGTCGATGGCAAGCTCGTTGGCCCGCCGCACCACTTCGCCGGCGCGGATTCCGGTATCCACGCTGATGATCAGGTGGACACCCTGTTCCGCCGCCGCCTCCACCACCTCCGGCCGCATCCCATAGCCGTCCTTCAGGCGATGCGGCACATGATAGCCGGCCACGCCGCCCGCCAGTTCGATGACCTTCGTCAGCAGCACCACCGACATGGTGCCATCCACATCGTAGTCCCCATAGATCAGGATCTTTTCTTTATCTCGAATCGCCCGGGTGATGCGCTCGATTGCGGCGGGCATGTCGCGCAGCAGCAGCGGATCGTGGAGTGCGTCGAACGAGGGGTGCAGGAAACCCCGCGCCGCCGCCGGATCGGCCAGGCCGCGATGCACCAGAACCTTGGCCGCGGGCGCCCCGATATCCAACGCGCAAACAAGCGCCGCAACGGCGGCCGGGTCCGGCGCGGGAAGTAGCCAACGAGTCAGATAACCACTCCCTCACGGTCATGGCTCGGATGATCCGAGCCGCGCGTCGGACCCGAGCCGCGCACGTTAGCAAGCGGTATCACCTGGCCCACATCAGTTCTTCGAGTAATATCCGCCAAGCGACGAGTCGTCGTCCTCCTCCATGTCGCTCCCGTCCGCCAGACGGTCGAAGATTTCTTCCTCCAGCCCGAGATACTCCTGGTACCAATCAGGCTGAATTTCGTACACGTAAAGGCGCGAGTGGTGGTCGAAAGCCAACTCCAAAGTGCAGGTTTGGCCCGCATGATTCCGCAACCCGCGCAAGCGGGATTCCATTTCCCGATGCTCCTCGCGAGTCAGGCCGCAGGCATCCAGTTGCTCCACCAGATCGTCCAGATCGTCCTCTGCAAACTCGCGGCTGCCAAACAGGATCAGATGGATTCCCGCCTTCTTGGCAACGTCCAGAAACATCTGATAGTCGGGATGCTTTTCGGCGTCCCACATCACCATGGGGTTGCCTTCCAGGCTCCCCGGGCTGCTGCGGAAAACAGCGAATTCCTTCGAACTGAGATACTCCTGGATTTCGAGTTTGAGTGTGTCGAGATTCAAGTCCACGTCTTTGCCTCAGCCCTGAGCCAACACCAGAATATCACCAGGACCGGCCAGGTCGCGGGCGGAAGGCGTGACAATCGTCTTCGGCCCGATATGGATTTTGCGTTTCTCCCGGATGGCAAGTTTCACGTCGGCCTCGCACACAAACTCCACCGCCTTTTGGGCCGGGGGCGCCGTTTCTTGACACGCTTCTTGAGGCTGCGCTGCTTGAGGCTGCGGCGTCTCCGTGGTCAGTCAGCCGTAGCCCCCCGGATTGTTCTTCGCGCCGCCCCCGCCGCCGCGCTGCGAGAGCAACCGGCTCACCACTTCGGCGGTGATGTTGGCGATGGTCGCTTCCGTAATTGGCGGCGGCGCTGCCGCCGGCGAACAGCCGCACGAAGCGCCGCCGCCCGTGGCGCCGCCGCCGGTAGCAGCAGAAGCCGCGGGCGCCGTCAGCGTAATTCCCTTCGACAACAGAAAACGTTCCACCGCCGCCACCACGGCCGCGCGGTCCATCGAGCCGCCGGCCATCGCAGCCGCACCCGCCGGTCGACCCGGCACCGTGGCCGCGTCATAATCCAGCGGCATTTCAAACGCCTCTTCCGGCTTGCGCACGGTATACGCCAGGCGCTTGATGTTCAGCAGGTGCTGCGGGCCCACGTTGTCCGACGTGATGTTTCCCGCCACCGCTCCGCAGCCCAGCGTCATGGCCGGAAACACGTTGGTGGTGATGCCGGTGGAGCCCTGCGGCGCGGGCGTGTTGACCAGCACGCGGTTGGCCGGCATGCGCATCGCGTATTCGCGCGTGCGCGCGTCGTTGGTAGAGTAAATGCACGCGGTGTGGCCCGCCCCGCCGAACTTGAGCAGCGCGAAGCACGTGTCCATGGCGGCTTTGAAATCCGCCACGAAGTAGAGCGCCAGCACCGGCGACAACTTTTCGGCCGAGAGCGGGACCTTCTTCCCCACTCCCTCCACCTGGCAGCAGAGAATGGACGTGTCCGCCGGCACTTCGAAGCCCGCCATCCTGGCGATCTTGGTGGGCGCCTGGCCCACGCACTGCGGATTGACGGTCCAGTTCGGCGTGATCAGCAGTTTGCCCAGCGCCTCCGTCTGGGCCTCGCTGCTGATATGAGCCTTGTTGGCTTTGAGCAAACTCAGAATGCGATCGCGCAGCGGCGCTTCGGCAACCAGCGCCTGCTCGCTGGAACAGACGGTTCCGTAGTCGAATGACTTGCCCGAAACGATCTTGGCGATGGCGTCTTCCAGGTTGGCAGACACATCCACCAGCACGGGCACGTTTCCGGGACCGACGCCGAATGCCGGTTTGCCGCTCGAATAAGCCGCCTTCACAATGCCGTGGCCGCCGGTGGAAAGAATTACCCCGGTGCGCTCGTGCCGCATCAGCGCGTTGGTGGCTTCCATGGTGGCGTTGTCCACGCACTGGATGATGTCGGGCGGAGCGCCCGCTTCGAGTGCTGCCTCATAGAGAATTGCCGCGCTCTGGCACGTGCACCGGTGCGCCCGCGGATGAGGGCTGATCACGATGGCGTTGCCGGCTTTCAGCGAAATCAGGATCTTGTAAATGGCGGTGGACGTGGGATTGGTCGTGGGCAGAATGGCCGCGACTACGCCCACCGGAACCGCGATCTCCACGATCTTTTCTTCCGGTACTTCGCGGATAATCCCGATCGTCCTCATGCCGCGCATGCGGCGCGGCAGCAAGTCCGCGGTCAGCAGGTTTTTGATGTATTTGTCTTTGGCGTTGCCGTACCCGGTCTCTTCCACCGCCAGATCGGCTAACTGCCTGGCATTGGTGCGAGCCGCCGCGGCCATATTTTCCACAATCGCGTCCACTTGCTCTTGGGTATAGGTGCGGTATTTCTGCCAGGCGGCGTGTGCCTTTTCGACTTTGGTGCGGACCTCCTGAATGGACAGGAGATCTTTGTCCTCGAGCATCAAGCCCTATTCCTCGAGCATCGGACCTTACTTCTTGATGCCGCCGATGGGGAGGATCTTCTCGACCTCGTCGTGGGGTCGCGGAATCACGTGCACGCTGACCAGTTCACCGACCCGGCGCGCCGCGGCCGCACCCGCGTCGGTGGCCGCTTTGACCGCGCCTACGTCGCCACGAACCGAGACCATGACCAACCCCGCCCCGACGAATTCCTTGCCGGTCAAAACCACGTTAGCAGTCTTGACCATGGCATCGGCCGCTTCGATCGCAGCGATCAAACCCTTCGTTTCAATCAGGCCAAGCGCCTCCATGAAGCCCTCCCGTAAAGTTGAAATCCTAACGTATCACAAATCGGTGGCCGGTGAGAACGTTAGGTGGCCGGTGGCCAGTGGCCGGTGAGGACGCGCGGCCTCGCGTCGGTTTTCACCGGCCACTGAGCGCAGCGAGCAACCGGCCACCGGCATCCGAGCGCAGCGAGCAACCGGCATCCGCCTTACTGTATCCGCATCCGGTTCTGTTCGTTCATCACCAGGCCGTCGAAAATCGCCAGCACCTGCTTGCGATAGGTATACACACGCTGCAGGTTTTCGCGGAAGGATTCCTCGAAATCGCGGGCTTTGAGCCACTTGTCCAGCATCGATCGGGGAACGTCGATATCCTGCCGGAGGTCTTCGATATCATGGCCGCGAAGGAACAGACCATAGAAAAATGCGGCTTCCCTTTGGGGTGCCAGCGGGTCGAAGTCGTCTCTCGCCGTCATAAAACTCTAGCGAAAATGTCAGTATACCCATGCCCCAAGCTCCAGGCAAGTCCCAATTTTTTCGACCGCCTCCGCTTTGATAAGATGAAGCCTTCGGAGGATGAGACTTAGTGCCCACACTGATCCCGGCGCCCACTCGGGTCGAGGGCGCCGGAAACAAGCCCAAGTTGATTGACGAATATGTCGGACGAGTGAATACCGGAACCGGCGACGCCAGCGTAGCCCGGATGCGCAGTCCCGCCGGTTGGCAGGAGCCCGGACAAACCCCCGAATTTGACGAGTTTACAGTCGTGCTGCGTGGCACTCTACGGGTGGAACATCGCGGCGGCGAATTCGACGTTCGCGCCGGACAGGCGGTAATCGCGCACGGCGGCGAGTGGGTGCGTTACAGTACACCGGAACCCGATGGAGCGGAGTATATAGCGGTTTGTGTGCCCGCGTTTTCGCCAGGCACGGTACACCGGGATGTTTAGAACGTCCCAGCGCTGTTTAGAAGGTCCTCGCGCTGTTTAGAAGGTGGTGTTTTAGAAGGTCCTCGCTCCTGCCGCGACGCTCAGACTGTTCAGGCCGTTGGCGCTGCGCGTCTTGAACTCGTACCGCTCAATCTTCACAGCCGCCTGGCCTGCTTCCGAACGCACCACCTTGCCCACGGCTACGAACTGCAGCGGGCACGTGCCACCCAGGCGCGCCGGCCAGTTCACCGAAATCTCCACCGTTTGACCTATCGGAAGCTTATCCTGTGTGGTGAAGAGAATCCCACCGCTGCCGATATTCAACGTCACCCCGGATCCGCTCACTTTGGACGATTTGGATTGAACCACTTTGTACCGCACCTCTTCCCGAAGTGGGAAGCGGGTGGTAGCCCTCCGATCCGGCAAAGCGCCTCCGAAATGCGCGGTTCTTCGTTCGGTGCCTGTATTATTAATATTCATGTTCATGCTGTTATATATAATGCGAGAAACTTCACATCTCTTCAATAGACACAAGGCACTACTGCATGTTGTATTGCCCGACAGTACTTTAGAAGCATAACCCAACTGGAATACAACTGTTGCGCCTCGTGCGGGAAGTTGCGAAGGGTGGTACTGCCCGTTCTGATATTCTGGCCAGATGGACCAGGACCAGCTCCGGACGTTGTTCGAACAGGTTCGTGCCGGCGCCGTCGATATTGACGCCGCCATGACTCGCATGCGGCACATGCCCTTCGAAGACCTGGGGTTCGCCAAGGTGGACCACCACCGCGCCCTGCGCCACGGCATGCCGGAAGTGATCTTCGCCAAGGGGAAGACCCCGGAGCAAGTGGTGGCCATTGCCGCCTGCCTGCTGCAGAACGCTCCCAACGTGCTGATCACGCGCGCCGACCGCGAATGCGCGGCTCTGGTGACGGAGAAACTGCCGGGCGCCGAGTACCTGCCGCTTTCCTGCGCCATTCGTTTCTGGCGCGACCGCACGGTGCACGGCAAGGGCACCATCGCGGTGGTCTGCGCCGGAACCAGCGATATTCCGGTGGCCGAAGAAGCGCAGGTCACCGCCGAGCTGATGGGCAACCAGGTGGACGCCATTCACGATATCGGCGTGGCCGGAATCCATCGCCTCATGCACAACCGCGACCGCCTCACCGAGGCCCGCGTGGTGGTGGTGTGCGCCGGCATGGAAGGGGCGCTGCCCAGCGTGGTGGGAGGTCTGGTCTCCGGCCCCGTGATCGCCGTACCCACCAGCGTCGGCTACGGCGCCAGTTTCCACGGTTTAGCCGCCCTGCTCGGCATGCTCAACAGTTGCGCCAGCAACGTGACCGTGGTCAACATCGACAACGGCTTCGGGGCCGGTTACGTCGCCAGCCTGATCAATCGATTGTGAGAAGGGAAGCGGTCAGCTATCAGCTTTCAGCGATCAGCTTGAAAACTGGCGCACGCGCCGGAGGCTCGCTGGTTTAGCTGATAGCTGAATGCTGATAGCTATCCTCTCAGCTCTCCCACCGATACCCAGGCCCGCTTCTTCCACGATTCCAGCCCCGCCTCGGCCAGTTGCACGCCCTTGGCGCCTTCCAGCAATCCCCAGCGGAACGGCTCGTCTTTCACCACGTGGCGCAGGAAGAATTCCCACTGCCGCTTGAAGGCGTTGTCGAACGTGTCCTGCTCGGGGATTTTTTGCCACCCCTCGAAATAGTTCAGCGGGCTGTCGATATCCGGGTTCCACACCGGGCGCGGCGTGGCGCCGTAGGGCTGAATCCAGCAGTGGCGCAACCCGGCGATCGCCGTGCCCTTGGTGCCGTCCACCTGAATGGTGAGCAGGTCGTCGCGGCGCACGCGCACGCACCACGACGAGTTGAAGTGCGCGATGATGCCGCCCTCCAGTTCGAATGTGGCATAAGCCGAGTCGTCGGCCGTGCAGGCGTACGGCTTCCCGGCCTCATCCCAGCGGGTGGGAATGTGGGTGGCGCCCAGGCACGACACCGCCTTCACGGCGCCGAACAAGTTGTCCAGCACGTAGCGCCAATGGCACAGCATGTCGATGATGACGCCGCCGCCATCTTCCTTACGATAGTTCCAGGACGGCCGCTGCGCGGGTACCGAATCTCCTTCGAAGACCCAGTACCCGAATTCGCCGCGCACCGAAATAATTTTGCCGAAGAAGCCCAGATCGCGCAGGGTTTGCAGCTTCAACAGCCCGGGCAGCCACAGTTTGTCCTGGACCACGCCGTGTTTCACGCCGGCCTGGCAGGCCCTGCGATAGAGATCCAGCGCGGTTTCAAGATTGTCGGAGACCGGCTTTTCGCAATAGATATGCTTGCCGCGGGCGATGGCTTTGCGCACGTCGGGCGCCCGCCGGTCGGTGGTTTGCGCGTCGAAGTAGATCGAATAATCGGCACTGCCCAGGGCCGAATCCAGGTCGGTGCTCCAGGGCAGACCGCCGCATTCGGCTGAGATGGCCTCCAGTTTGGCCGCATTGCGGCCCACCAGCAGCGGGCGCGGCATAATGGCTTCGCCGGGCCCCAGCGCAACTCCTCCCTGCTGCATAATGGCGTAGATGGACCGCCGCAGGTGCTGGTTCAGCCCCATGCGTCCGGTGACGCCGTTCATGATGATGCCTACGGAATGAATGGTTTTTTGGCTCATTTCATTGATTGTTGCTTTTCTACGGCTTCTCCGTACACTGCGGCGCCGCTCCGGCCGGCAGCGGGGGCACATCCACGCCCGCGCGCGGCAGCGTGCCGTCCAGTTCCTGTCGCCAGTGGGCCACGTCGCCCGCCGGGCCGTAGCAGTAGATCATACGCATCGGCGTCTGACCGGTGTTGGTCAACTGGTGGAAGACCGTGGGCGGAATGTAAACGGCTTGCCCGGTCTGCACCGCGATCTTCTCTTCGCCCAGGCACATTTCGCCCGTGCCTTCCACAATGAAATAGATCTCTTCCTGCTGCTGGTTATGCCACGGCACCTGGCCGCCGTCCGGCTCCAGCGTAACGTGGCCCATGGAAAAGTTGGTGGCCTGGATGGGGCTCATGCCCCCCACCAGGTTCTGCGTGCGCCGGCGCGCCGGATAAGAACGGCCTGCAATTTTGGATAAGTCGGCAATAGTCATGACGGACTGCTCCTAATTGTGGGGCAGGTTGTTAACCTGCGGCGGATTGGCAATCCGCCTTCTTGTAGTCGCGGAACTGATTGACAATCGGCTGCAGGCTGCCAACCAGGTTGCCAACCGGGCTGCCGACCTGCCCCCACATGCCTAGATTCTTCCTGCCTTACGAAAACGGTTGCCAAAGAAATAGAATACAACCCCGAGCGCAACCAGTATCGCCCCAAACTCCAGCGCATTGATCGGCCCCAGAGGCTCAGCGTCATTGCGGATCACCGTCAGCACCAGCAGCGCCAAGGGCAGGATGCCCAGTCCGATGGCGCCGGCCATGCCGCCCGGGACGCGGTACGGCCGCGGCAACTCGGGTTCCCGAATGCGCAGCGCCACCAGCGACGCGAACTCCAGCAGAATGCTGAGCCCGGTCAGCAGCACATCCAGCACAATCAGCTTGGTAAAGCTGAAAGTGAGGCACAGCGCCCACGCCGCCGCGCAAAACACAATCGCCACCCACGGCGCCCCGGTTTTGGAGTGCCGCCGCGCCAGCACCTTCGGCAAAAAACCATCCTCGGCCATCACCGCCGGCAGGCGCGAGAGCGACATCGTCAAGGCATTCAGCGAACCCACCGCGCCCAAAATGCCGCCCACGGTGATGGCCACTGCCAGCGCCTGGCTGCCGAATCCGGGCGGAAGAATGGCGCGTGACACATCGGCCCACCCGCCGGTGGACCACCGGTTGGCATCGAGGCCAGTCAAGGCGACCGCGCCCACCGGCACCACGTAGCTCAAGGTCACCAGCGTCACGGCGCCGGCCATCGCCAGCGGATAGGTCCGTTGCGGCCGGTCCACTTCGCCCGCGATGGTCGACGCGTTGTCCCAGCCCATGTAATTCCACATCGCCACCAGAATGCCGCCCAGGATGTCGACATTGTGCAGCGGAACGGGAAGCGCCGCCGTGGTTTCGCGATGGAAACCGGCATACGCTGCCAACACCGCAAACGGCGCCAGCAGCAGCATGGTCATGACGAACCCACTGCCGCCTACCGTTTTGGCGCCCGCCACATTCCACGCCGCCGAGACCGCGATCATGGCCACGCCAATTGCGATGCCGCGGCCCCCGGCGGTCAACGATGGCGCGAAGTGGCCCAGGTAACCCACGAACAGCGTCGGGTAAATGGCCATGTCGAAGATGCTGCCCACCAGCGACAGCCAGGCTTCCTGAAAGCCCCAGAACGGCCCCATCGAGCGGAATGCCCAGACGTAAAACCCGCCCTCCTCGGGCAGCGCGCTGGACAGTTCGGCCACCATCAGCGCGGCCGGCAGCGCCCAGATCAGGGGCGTCACCAGCAAAATGAGGATGGCGCCCGCATACCCGGCCTTGGAAACGATATCTTCGAGCCCGAACGGCCCGCCCGAGACCATCAGGTAGACGGCCGCGATCAGCGGCAGCAGCGTTACCCTGGCGGCCCCCGACGTCGCGCCGGGTTTTGATGCTGCGGTTGCCAAGGATCGTGGAAGCACCATTAACAGAGTACGGCATTCGGACGGCGGGTCCTCGGCCGTTGCGTTGTCCTGAAGGTCGACTCTATTCCTTCTTCCCCTCCAGCTTATCCAGCCGGCGCGACATCTCGGCCATGCGCTCGTCACGCTCCGCGAGCATTTCGTCCATTTGTTCGGACCACTCAATCAGGCGTGCGACCTGACGGGTTCCGCCGTTGATGATGCCGCCCTGGCGCGCCAGCCGTGTTTCGATGCGATTGATCCCGTCCTTTACCTCGCCGATCTCTCGCGAAAGCGAGCCGAAAAGATCCATCAGCGTTCGGTCATCCATTGTGATTTCGCCTCTTCTCCTCGGTACGCAGCCAGACGCCGCGCCACTCTCACCGCCACTCTTAATCTTATCCAGTCTGGCGGCCTGTAACCGCACTGTTTGAAGATCGCCAGTTCCTCGGATCAACCATCTTCGCAGAGAACTGTCTAACCACCCTGCGCCGCGGCAGCTTCTCCCGCGCTCCACAGGTTTTCCGGGAACACCGCCCTCAGCGGTTTGACATACTTTGAGCCGTCGCCGGGAATTGCGTAGTAATCGGCCTGGCCAAAGGAATCTGCCAGGGTCAGGATCGCGAAGCCGTGGTTGAAGACGTTCCCGTTGTCTGCAAGAAATGGCCGATTTCCCAGCGGGTGCGCCAGGTCGCTGGATACGAGGGTCGCATAGGGATTCCCGCTCTTCAGCATGGGAAAGTCCGAGTAACCCACGCAGCGGCCTTTGGGTGTCCCGGTCCAGGAGTGGAAATGGCGCATACATTTCGAGGAGGTGCTCAGGCCCATATGTTTCCCTCTGCGCGGTCGCCGCCGGTTTGTCTCTCTGCCCGGCCACAGCCGGCGACGTCGGCGTATCACAGCCGACTGGAGCCGTCAGACGGGTTTCGCCACCTTCAGTTTCGGCAATATCATCAGAACGCTGCCGTACACAAGCAGCGACAGGAACAGCGCGGGGTTGCGGTCCTGATGCAGATCGATGGCGATGAGCCGGTAGGCGCCGAGTAACATGGCGGGATAGATGAGCCGGGAGAGTTCCGGCTTGTTCCAACGCGCGCCGGCCCACGCCAGCAGCAGGGCCGCGGCGGCCAGGACGGCGGTTCGCAGCGTGGCGCAGTAGGCGTCGCTGGCCGATTCGCCGAAGAGCCGGTGGCAGGCGGCGGTCAAGGCTCCGGCTGCAATTCCGGCGGTGAGCCAGCCCAGGGTTCCCGCCAGCGCCAGACGCAGCGTGTGCGAACCCACTGCCGACCGGCTGCCCAACGTGTAGCAGATGGCCGCCGCCAGTATCGCGGTCCCCAGAAGCAACTGGCCCTCACCAGACCCGCCCATCTGCATCGACGCGTTGCCGAGCAAGAAGCCGCCTGCCTGACCGAGCGCACCGGACGCGGCCAGTCCCAGAATCAAATAGACGGCGCCGTGCACTTGCAGCGTGAGGCGGCCGAAGAAACCGCCGCCCCACAGGCCGGCGATGGCCAGCAGAGACCATACCGCGGCGGCCGCGATTCCGGACAGCAGGATGCGGCTGCCGGCCACCGCCAGCACTATCGCGAAAGTGGAATAAGTATAAAAGTTGCGCCCGTGCGGCCCGCTGCGGTCCAGCATCTTGAATGAAATGCCGTAACCGGCGGCGGCGCAGACCAGCGCCAGCACGGCTATGGCAGGCGCGATATAGGCGTCCGCGCTGGCCAGCCGCATTCCGCCGCCCAGGCTGATGGCAAACGCCAGGGCGAACTGCGCGGTTTCGAAACCCGTGAACGCGGTGCCGCGGAAGAGGGTTCGAAAGCCGATGCTGCCGAGGTAGATGGCAAGCAGCGCCACTTGCGCGGCCAGGAGCGCCGGGTGGGCGATGGGCGCCCAGGCTTCCGGAACGCCGTGTTGGTTGGTGACCAGCCAGGTGGTCAGAAGCACCGCCAGATCGGCGGCCCAGGCTGCCGGCCAGCGCTTGCTGAGCCAACGGTTGAGGCAGGCCGACGTTTCCACGGCGGCGGCGATAGCGAGGATGACGAAGGTGAAGGGGATGGCATCGTGCGTCGCCACCAGCAGCGCCGCGGAGACGCCCAAGCCGGCCAGCATGGCAAACGTGGCCACGATCGACAGATCCTTCTTCCAGGAGACGGCCCAGCCGAAGAGGGTGAACGCCAGCAGAATGCCGCCGGCGGCCCAAGTGGATACGGCATGAAACCGGAGGGTGGCTTCCCACAACAGCGGCGACAGCAGCAGCACGGAGATCAGGCTGTGAATCGCGGTCTCCAGTTTCTGCCCGGCGGGAGTCCGCGCGGCCAGTACCAGCCAGAGCATGGCGTAAAGGATCCCGATGGCGACGCCGGCCTTCGGTGCCAGGGTGCCGGATTCGGTAAGAGCGCGGAGCAGGTAGGCGCCGGCCAGGCCGAGCAGGCCGCGGCCCAACACCGGAAGCAGGGTAGTGGTTTCGGGAAGGCTGGGAGTCTGGGCCGCGGACTTCGGCGCCGGCGCAGTGCCGGTGACCGGCAAAGCCTGGGGGGCCACGCCCGCCGAGCGTTCCAGGCAGGCTACGCGCTCCTGCAGTTGGCGAACCTGCTGGACCAACGCGTCAAACTCCGGTTGCAACAAGGCAACCTCCTCAGACCCGGTTCATCGCCCCGGTTCATCGACCCGCAACGAATCTCCCCAGCCAGCCCATCGTGGCCTCCAGTTCCAAAAGGACCTGGCCTGGGGTGACTTCGCCGCGCATCCGCACCAACGCCGACTCCACCTTCCGGGCCTGCAGCGCGAAGTACAATTCCTCGCTCTCCGGATCCCGCTCGCCAGCGATCACCAGCGTCGGCGTCTGAAAGCTCTGCGCCCAAAACAGCGGCGAATGCTTCGTATACTGTTCCGGATTCTCCCACGGCATCGCACCCATCCAAGCCGCGGCCCTGGCGGCGCCGTCGGGGGTCAGCGCGACATGGGTAACCCAGTCCGCTATGGGCCTCCGCGCCACCACCGCGGCGAAGCGATCGGTGTGGCCAATCGCCCAGGCCGCCAGCAATCCGCCCACCAGCGTCAGGCGCTTGGGGTCCACGTAGCCCTTGGCGGCGACGGCATCCACGCCCCGGATCAGGTCGTCAAAATCGTCGCCCGGGTAACGGGAGTGGATGAGGTTGCCGAATTCTTCGCCATAGCCTGGAGTGCCCCGCGGATTGGCGCACAGCACCACGTAGCCGAGCGCGGCGAAAAGCTGTGCCCGCAACCGGAATTCGGGCCCGCACATGCGCCGGCTGGATTTCGGCCCAGGGGCCTCGTCGATATCCAGCAGCAGCGGGTATTTTTTCGCGGCGTCGAATCCCGGCGGCTTGAGCACCCAACCCTGGATGGTCTTGCCGTCGGACGCCCAATGGACCTCCTCGGCCCGCCCCGTGTCCCGCGCCGCCAGCAGGCCCTCGGCGGGTGCGGCCAACCGGGCTGGCTGGCCCGCCAGATCGACGGGGAAGGCGACCACCTCATCTGCCGCCGTAGCAGTGGACCGAACTGCCACGGCCCGGCCGTTATCGGCCAGCGAAAAGCCGCCCAGCCGCTGTGGCTCGCGGGTCGCCTGGCGCACGCTGCCGTCGTTTCTGGCGGCATAGACGTAAGTTGCGCCGTGGTCGTCGGCCAGAAAGTAAACCGTGCGCGAGTCCGAACTCCACTGCGGCCGCCTCACATCGCGGTCCAGCGCACCGGCCAACACCTTGACCCGGCTGCCGTCCGCGTTCATCACGTACAGCTTGCGGATGGTGTAACTCTGGGGCAGGGCTTCGCGCGCCACCCAGGCGATCTTGCTGCCATCGGGCGAGGCCATGGGCGATTCCGGCTGGACGTGCCCTCCGGGTTCGGACCCGCGGTGTTGAGTGAGTTGCCGGCGCGCCCCATCGGCCACCCGGATGGCGTAGATTTCCCCGCCCTGCAGTGGGTTGCCGGCATCGGCAACAGGTGCGGCCGCAGCCAGGATCTCGCGGCCGTCGGGCATCCAGGCTGGTTCGCCGGTGTAGTTGAGATCGCCATGGAGATCGCCATTGAGATCGCCATGGAAATCGCCGGCCGTAAGCTGGCGCGGCGCTCCGCCTTGGGACCCCACTACGAAGATCCGGACGCGGCTGGTCACCCTCTGCTGCAGGAGCGGCAGCAGGGCCGGCGGCGCCCAGGCGGGCAGCGTGGCCGTCACTGGAACCGGCGCGGTAAAAGCCAACCACTTGCCGTCCGCGGACCATGCGAGAGCTTCGGGCGGCAGCGCGGTGGGGATTTCCAGTTCCTGGCCGGAGTCCACCGTGTGTACCCGGATCTGCGTTTTCCCACTGCGGTCCGAAAGATAGGCGAGGCGCGCGCCATCGGGGGACCAGCGGGGCGAAAAATCGCGCCATGGCCCTCGGGTCAACTGGCGCGGCCGGGTGGCGCCATCGGCAGCGACCGTCCACAAGTTGGACCCGAAGGCGTCCCGATCCCGATCGTTCCAGGTTTCGACATAGACTACCCGGCTGCCATCGCCACTGATCCGCGGGTCGCAGGCTGCGCGGAAGGCCCACCAGTCGTCCAGGGAAAAGGGCTGACTGGCGGCCACTGCCACCGGCGCGCACGCCAGACCGATTGCCAGGCTGATTACCGGGCCGATTGCCAGACCGATTGGCTTCAAAAAATTGACTCCGAACGGAATTAGTCTACCCCAGACGCCGTTCGGCAGAGAAACAACCACTCCTTTACAGTCGTGGCTCTGATGGCCTCGTTGCCAATACGAGACTTCGGATCAGAGCGGCGACTGGTCGCTCGACCGTTAGGGAGCCGTCGCGCAACTTACTCCAGAAGGTGCCGGTAATCGCCGGGGTCGAGGCCGAAGCGGTCCATCAGGCGCGGCAGGTCGAGGCGCAGGGCTTCGGGAGTGTTGCGAACCCAGGCGACGATCACGGTCTCCACGCCCACGCGGTTCTTGCCGTCGTCCTCGGCAATGGCTTCGGCGGCGCCGCGGAGTTGCGACTCGGTTTGATCGCGGACGGGATAAGGCGTCTGGGCCAGGATCTGGTTAAGCAGGTCTTCGGCGGCGTCGTTCCAGTTCATGCTGCCTCATTCCATTTCATACTGCGTCATTCCAATGCATAGGGCCTGTTCGGTGACTCATTGTTTGTTCCGGTCGTAACACCAGTGCACCAGCGAATCGGCGTACTTGCCCTGGCTGGTGCGAAGCAGGTCGGCGATGCTCAGTTCCTGGAACGCGAACGTAACCGAACCGTCGGCGGCCGCCGTACCGGTCAGGTAACCGTAGACATCGGTCATGGCTTTTCGGCTGGCGGCAACTCCGGCGGGCAGACGGTAGCGGACGGCGCCGGCGGTTCCCACGATCCAGCCCGGCAGGACTTTGCCCTTCCAGGTCTCGGTGCGAAAGACGTCTTCCAGGTAGTAATGCGAATGGCTGGCCAGCAGGTAAACGCGCTTGTGGGCCGAGTTCTGCGCGTGCCACAGCGCTTCGTAAACTGCGCGGCCGCTGCGGTCGCCCTGGGGCCAGGTGCTCATGCTGTGATCGTCGCCCAGGCTGCCGGGCAGGGCGGCGTGCATGCCGGCCACGATGGTCTGAATCTGGCCCGACTTTTCATCGCGGTCCAGCACGGAACGCAGCCACTTGAGCTGGGCGTCGTCAAATTGGTCGCGGCTGGCGTTATCCAGCGCAATGAAGTCGATGTTATGGCTGACCCAGTGGTTATAGCTGCGGAGCTTGTGATCCTGCGAATCGTCCTTCAGGCGCTGCGCCTGGATGGCAGGGGCCGTCAGCCAGTCGGCGAATTGCAGCAGGTATTGCTCACGGGTTGCCGGCGGGATGGTTTCGTGATTGCCGATGGCCAGGAAAACGGGAAGTGCGCCGAAGGGGGCGATCTGGTGCGCGATGAAATCCGGCCACGCCGTGGTTTCGTAGTCGCTGATGTTGAGTGGCTTGGTAGATATCCCCAGCGAGGCGGGCGGCGCCATGTCCTCGTCAAAAGTGTAGATGGCGCGGAAGTCCCCCAAATGCCAGTAAAACTCGCAGCGGCCGGCGACCACGCTGGAGGCGATGGCCGGCATGACGATATCGCCGCAGTTGCGCGAATCGCCCGACACGGCGAATTTCCAGGGGGCGGGCGCCTGGGCGAAGGCGGGCGCCACCAAGGCCAGAACAAGGTACGGAAGGCGGTGCACTCAGACTGAGTGTAGCGTGAAAGCCGGGCAAGGCCCTCATCTACTTCTACTTCCCAATCGCCACCACTACACTGGCCGCCCGCACATCCAGCTTTTCCATCCGGTGACCCAGTTCGAAGGGCTTGCCCACCACCGCCGAGGGATACAGCGGGAGCAGAACGTTTTGTATCAAGAAATCCAGGGTGCGTCCGTCGATGACGATTCCGGAAATTTCCACGCGCTCGACATCCACGGTGGCACGCCCATTGGCCGAACGGATTCGCGCCGTCACGCTGACCGGCCGTTCGCCTTCCAGGATCCTGGACATCAGCCAGCCCGGGTGCTGCCCCTGCGCGTGTTCGACCTTCCCGAAATCGATCAGGGCGGTGCCGGTGACGACTTCCGCCGTACCGAAGTGGAGTCGGGGATTGCGGACGCCTGCCGGGGCTTCCTTTTCGACGTAGGCAGCCAGTTCCGCCTGGCTGAACTCCACGCGCGTGCCGGCCGGCAGCCGGTCGCTGTCGATGGCGTCGAGTTTCCGCTTGGCCGACACATAGCCGCCATCCGCCGCGGAGAGCAGCGCAGAGAATAGCAGCGGAATGGCCGTGATCCGACGCACCTTCACAATTCTACATACGTGCCGTGGGTGACCGCAGTTGCCAGTACACCAGATGTGGGGCAGGTTGTAAACCTGCGGCGGATTGCTAATCCGCCTGCTGCTGGCCCAACGAGCGCATCGGGGCTCGCTCCGAACGTCGGCAGGCGGATTGCCAATCCGCCGCAGCTTGCCAAGCTGCCCCACATAGCGCCACGGGCGACTTTCATCCTTTCCCCTGTGCGCCCGGCGCACATCGCGAACAGATTCAGCCCCACAGAAAAATGCTCACAGGGCTGTTCGCATCCTTGCAAGGACTGGGCCTCAAGCTGGAACTCCGCAAGGCGCCGCTGGAGGTGCTGGTGTTCGACCAGGTGCTGAAGATGCCGACGGAGAACTAGGCTCGCGTAGCCCAAACGGGACAAATTGGCCCGGAAAAAACGGCTAACTCCTTTGTTTCGACAAAAAACCGGGCCAAACTGGCCTGGACGACCTTGTATTGCTATACGGGATTGCTACACTTAGGACAGATTGGAACCGTTAAGTCTGGTTCCGCCGTTGGCACATCCGCCGTTGGAACATGAGGAGGAATTCTCATGACGCGTGGAGTACGGGTGTTTGTGGTGGTAATCGTGGCAGCTTTGGTTTCCGCTGCCATAGTCGTAGGCATCAGGTTTGTGCCCGCCGCCGGGCGCGCGGTCACGGTGATCCGGCGTCCTTCCGTTGTCACGGGAGCCAAACAATCCATTCCTGGCAGCACGTTGGCCGCTCTGCGGAACATCGCGCCGTTCGCCACCGTCACGGTATCCTCGGCAGCGGATTCCGGCGGCCAGCCCGCCGGCGTAGCTGATGGCGTGGTGGATTCCAGTGAATGGGTGGCCCGTGGCGAACTTCAAGGCGCCTGGATCAAACTCACCTGGGACCGCCCGGCCCTGGTGGAACAAATCGATCTCTACGACCGGCCGAGCCCGCTAGAGAACGTCCTTGGAGGGACCCTGATCTTCGATGACGGCGCTATGATCCCGGTCCCCAAACTCCCGCCCGATGGTACGCCCTGGCACGTCAAGATTCCACCAAAGCATGTCACCTGGATCATGTTTCGGATCGACGCCGCCCAAGGCCGCGCCACGGGCCTGGCCGAGATTATGGTTTTGGGAGACGTCGAGTAGCCACGGCCGGCACCGGCGCTACACCCTGCTATCGCACGCTGCTATAATTAGCGGCGGAGCGGGGCCGCGATTGCCCTTCCGAACCCGATGCGCCCCGTATCGTTCTGCGCAATTACCGTGGCAGCGTTGGCCACAATGCTTACCGCGGAGAGCCCTGCCCGGACGGCCGGCGTCACCATTGTGCTCGATTTCCAGGGACCGCGCTCGGAAAGATCGGTTCAGGAAATGAAGCGTGAGTTCGAGGGAATCCTGAAGAGTTCCGGCCTCGCCTTTGAATGGCGCATGCGCGACGAGGCCAACCAGGTAACCTCCAACCATCTGGTGGTAGTGCGCTTTAAAGGGAAGTGCGTCCTGGAACCGGTGGGCTACCTGTACGACGAGCGGGGCCCGCTGGCCTTCACCTACTCCACCGATGGCGCCGTACAACCGTACAGCGAAGTGGCTTGCGATAAGGTGGCGTCCAGTATCCGGTCCGCCATGTTCGGCGGCGATTTCGCCAACGCCGATGAGTTCCTGGGGCGCGCGCTCGGCCGTGTTCTGGCGCACGAATTGGTGCATATGCTTTCGAAGTCCCGCGCCCACGCCAGGAGCGGCGTCGAAAAGGCTGCGTTGTCCGGCAAACTCCTGATTGCGCCGGACATGCGGCTGGATGCGGCCGATCTGGAGAAGCTTCACACCCTTGTCCAATGATGGTCCCGTGAGACAGGCATTCCCCGGCATAAAATAATTTGATTCGACATATGGTTCGGAAACTGATAACCTTTCTGGTGATCCTGCACGTCTGCGCCCAGCTGGCGTAGCCTCCGCTCCTGGTCTTGAGCACTGTGCCCCTGTTCGGCACGCTGAAGCCCGGAGCTTGGGTTGCGACCGTGAGCCTTCTAACCAAATCGAAAATCCTGCCGTACGCCGTCACGTCCATGCCTGCGGGACGCCGTGGCGTGGTATGCCTGCCTGACGCCGGCCGCCCCAATGTTCGAGGAAATCCGAAAGCTAATTTCATCCAGCAAGGGAGAATTATGAACGTCTGTCTGACTGACGAACAGAAGCAAGACTTCTTGAAACGCGGTTTTTCGCGCCGGACACTCGGCCGCGTGGCCGCAATGATGACTGCCGGAGCGGCGCTGCCGTTTTTCAACGAGTCTGCGATGGCGCAACTCTCGGCGGTCCGCGGCATGCCGCCGGATGCCGTGAAAATCAACGCCAACGAGAACCCGCTGGGCCCGTGCCCGGAAGCGCTGCAGGCGATTCACAACGTGGCGGCGCAAGGCGGCCGTTATCTGTACGAGGAAACGTTTGGCTTTACCGAACTGCTGGCTGAGCAGGAGGGCATTAAGGCGACCTACGTGCAGCCCTACCCCGGTTCCAGCGCGCCGCTGCATCAGGCGGTGCTGGGCTTCTGCTCGCCGACGAAATCCTTCGTCACCGGCGACCCAGGCTATGAAGCGGGCGAGCGGGCCGCGGAGTTCATCGGCGCCAAGGTGAAGCGGGTGCCGTTGACCAAGACTTACGCCCACGATGTGAAGGCCATGGCCGCCGCCGATCCGAACGCCGGCCTGATCTACATCTGCAACCCCAACAACCCAACCGGCACGCTGACGCCGCGCGCGGATATCGAGTGGCTGGTGGAAAACAAGCCCAAGGGCAGCGTCCTGATGCTGGACGAAGCGTACATCCACATCGCCGGCGCTCAGATGGGCTCCGACTTCGTGGCCAAGGATAAGGACGTCATTGTTCTGCGCACGTTCTCGAAGATTTACGGCATGGCCGGCATTCGGGCGGGGGCGGCATTGGGGCGTCCGGACCTGCTCAAGAAGATCACGTCATGGTCGGCCGGCGCCCTGCCGGTGACGGGCATGGTGGCCGCCACCGCCAGCCTGAAATCCAAGACCGTGGTGCCGGAGCGGCGCAAGATCATCGGCAACGTGCGCGAAGACGTCTTCGGATTCCTGGACAAGCACAACTTCAAATACGTGCCTTCGGTCTCAAACAAGTTCATGGTCGACGTGAAGCGCCCGGGCGGCGAAATCATCAAAGCCATGAGCAAGGAGAATGTTTATATCGGGCGCGTGTGGCCGAGTTGGCCGACCTACGTAAGGGTTTCGGTGGGCACGCAGGACGAAATGAACAAGTTCAAGGCCGCGTTTCTAAAGGTGATGGCTTGAACCTGCGCGCCATTCTGGGAAGCAGATCCCGAGGCGCGCATTACAGCGGGGCTCAGTTTCTAGGCGACTGTTCGGGCGGCGTGATTGCAGCGTTAATCGCGCTGCCTTACGGTCTGGCTATGGCTTCGCTCATGGGGTTGCCGCCGGTGCTCGGGGTTTTCACCTCGATCCTCACGGCACCCGTGATCGCGTTGCTGGGGCGCAATCCGGTGCTGATCGGGGGAACGGCCAGCGCCACCGTCCCTTTCATTGCGATGGCGGTCAGGCACCAGGGAATCGGCGGCGCCGCCAAAGTCTCCATTGTGGCCTCGGTGATCATGATGGGGTTCTGCGTCATGCGCCTGGGCCGGCACATTACCAGGGTTCCGCACGCCGTGGTGACGGGCTTTTCGTGCGGAATCGGCGGCATGATGCTGATTTCCCAGTTGGACACCATCCTGGGCGTGGATTCCGCGGCCACGCGGTCGGCCGGTTCCACCGTGACACAATTGTTGGCGCTGTTCGATCGCCTGGGCGGCATCCGCCTGGTGCCGCTGGCTCTTGGCATCACCGTGATTGTGGCGGCGACGGCGGCCGCCAGGCTTTCCCCGCGCGCCCCGGCGCCGCTGATCGGCGTTGGGCTGGCGATTATTTTGGGACGGGTCCTGGGCTTCCATGAAAAAGAGATCGGCGCCATGACGTCGGTGGTGCCGCCGTTCGTCGGCTTCTCCTGGAGCCCGCAGGATGTCTTTACGGTGCTGCCCTCGGCATTCGCCCTGGCATTTGTGTCGTCGGTCAATATTCTGATCACATCGCGCGTGGTGGAGCACTTCCGCGGGCGGCACAAACGGGCCAAGACTACCGATGCCGACGCCGAGTTGGGGGCGTACGGCATCGCCAATATCTGCGCGGGTGTATTCGGAGCGCCGCTCAGCGTTGGAATTCCGGCACGCAGTCTGGCAGTTGTCCGCTGCGGCGGCACCACCCGGCTTGCCAACCTTCTGCACGCCGTGTTTTTGGCCGGGATATTGTGGCTGGGCGCGGGTCTGGTTTCGCACATTCCTTTGCCGGCGCTGGCCGGAGTGACCGCCTGGATGGGTTTGTGCCTGTTGGATTGGAGCGCGTGGCGAAGGTTGCCGAAGATGAGCCGCGTGGACGCCGCCGCGTTTCTGGCCACCGCCGCTTCGGTTCTGGCGGTTAATGCGGTGCTGGCGGTGGCGATCGGTTGCTCACTGTACGCCGTTCAGGGTCTTTATCTGCGCTGGATGAGGCCGTCCTCACGCGTCCCGGATCTGCAGGTTGACTGACGGCCTGTCCCGTTCAGACGCCTGTCCCGTTCATAAAACTGCTATGCCGGTCCGGCGCGCGTACTCCAACATCTTTTGATCGCGCGTAAGCAAACGGGCCCTCATGCGCCTGGCGGTTGCCATGATGATCCGGTCGGCAGGATCGCCGTGGAAGGATTCTTCCAGCCTCGTGCTATCGATGGCGATCTCCGGCGTCAGCGGCACGAGCGACAACCCCGGCGTGGCCAAGGCGTCTCTGACCCACTCCTCGCACGGTGAGCTGAGCTCGATTCGCCCTTTGGCTTCGAGCAGCCCAAGCTCCCAAACCGAAATCACGGAAAGCAGGAGAGCGCCCGCGCCCGAGGCCTGTTGGATGGCCAGACGCAGGCGCTGGGGGACGGGATCGATTTCGCCGGATTCCAGCCAAATCCAGTAGTGCGTATCCAGCAGCAGGGGCGTTTCCATCCGCGTTACCCATCCGCGTTACCCATCCGCGCTACTCGTCCGCGTCCCATTTCTCACCAGTCGGCCCGATGATATCGCCCAAGATTTTACAAGTTCCTTTCATGCGCCCGAAAATCTGCGGAATCTCCTGCTCGATGGGCACCAGCCGCGCCACCGGCCGCCCACGCTTGGTGATGATCAGTTCCTTCCGGCTCTGCTCAACCTCGTCGAGCAGGTGAAGGCACTTGGCCTTGAACTCCCCCGCCGCTATTTCCTGCTTCATACCCGTGGCCGCTTTAGTCATATGGTTATACCCATGGTCATCTTACCATGGTCAGATAGCGTTTTACAAGGTTTGCACAGCCCCCACAGCCCCCTACAGCCCCCTTATCCGTTTTCTTGAATGCCCCCAATCCAAAAAACCATTGCTGCGACCGCTGATTTTACTAGACCTTTTCCCTGGACGTACGCTATTCTTGTCCACAACCAGGGGAAATCCCTTTCCAGCGCCTCGTCGCGCGAACGCTTCGGAAACTCCGCAGTTTCCAGTTTTCGCATCCGATCCATTCCATCACGGGAGGCAATTCAAGTGAGATTACCAGTTATTCTTGGTGCGGCGCTATGGCTCGCTACCTTGTCGTGGACACAGTCTTTTCTCGGGGGCATACGGGGTACGGTCTTCGATGCTGGAGGTGGAGCCGTCACCGACGTCAGGCTTTCCCTGACCGACGAAGCTACCGCGACGCATCGATCGACGCTATCGTCGGGCGACGGCAGTTACAATTTCAGCCAGGTTGTGCCGGCCACTTACACCGTGACGGCCGAAGCGCCGGGCTTTAAGAAGATCGAACGCAAGCACGTGATCGTGGCCACCCAGGAGTTTGTCTCGCTTGACTTGAAACTGGAACTGGGCGCGGTGAGCGAAAGCGTGCAGGTCACCGAAGAGGTGCCGCTGATCGAATCCACCAACGCCTCCCAAGGCCAGGTGCTGGACCACCAGCAACTCATCGACCTGCCCAATCTGGGCCGCAATCCGTTCATGATGTCGAAGCTGGCGCAAAACGTCACACCGGTTGGCGACCCGCACTACAACCGGATGGAAGACCAGAGCGGTTCTTCGCAGATCTCGATCGCCGGCGGACCGGTTCGCGGCAACAATTATCTGCTGGATGGAATTCCGATAACCGACGCGGCCAACCGCGCCATCATTATCCCCACGCTGGAAGCCGTGCAGGAAGTCAAGATCCAGTCCAACACCTACGACGCCGAAATGGCGCGCACCGGCGGCGGCATGTTCAACACCTACCTGAAGTCGGGAACCAACGAGCTGCACGGCAGCCTGTTCGGATCGATGCGGGCCACCAGTTGGGCGGCCAACAATTTCTTCAACAACGCGGCGGGAATCCCGCTGCCGAACCAGCCGAACTACACGTTTGGGGCGAGCTTCGGCGGCCCGGTCCGAATTCCCAAAGTTTACAACGGCAAGAACCGCACCTTCTTCTGGCTGGCGTGGGAGGACTACGACGATACGCAGTCGAATTCTTCGCAGTTCACGACGCCGACCGCGCTGGAGCGCATTGGCGATTTCTCGCAAAGCAAGACGGCCAGCGGCGGATTGAACCTGATCTACGATCCTTTGACCACGGTGTGCGCGGGCAGCACGTGCACACGCCAACCCTTCGCCGGGAACATTATCCCGGCCACCCGCGTGAACCCCGTGGGCAGGGCGATCGCCGCGACCTATGTGACGCCGCAGACCACCTCCGCCTTCTATGGGGCGCCCAACCTCACCGGCGTCGGCGTGCTGCCGGCGCGCGCGGCGCAGAAAACGGCCAAGCTCGACCACCAGGTGACCACTAAGTGGCGGGCCAGTTTGAGTTATTTGCGCTACTTTTCGCTGGAGCCCGGCAACACCTGGTTCCCAACCGTTTCTTCACCCGACCAGTGGCGGTTGCAGCGCCGTGTGGACACCACGCAGTTCAACAACATCGTCACCCTCTCACCGACCATGGTGCTGACCGTGCGCTACGGATTCAACCGCTTCCCTAACTATGGATACCAGGTGAGCCAAGGCTTTAATCTGGCCAATCTGGGCTTTGACCCCGGGTTCGTGAGCCAGGTGCCTTCGCCCACTTTTCCCAACGTCACCATGACCTCACAGTACAGCCTGGGCACCAACAACAACTTCTACTACGTGCATCACTCCAAGAATTTCTCGAGCGGCATTTCGAAGTTCCAGGGCCGTCACAATCTGAAGGCCGGCTTCGATTTCCGGCGCATTCACGACGATGGCAACGACTTCGCCAATAGCGCCGGCGCTTTCACCTTCAACGGCGTCTTCTCCCGCTCCACCCCGCTGACCGCGGTTTCCGGCACCGGCGCCGATATGGCGGACATGCTGCTGGGAACGGCCTCGGCGGGCACCGGCTACATCCCCACCAAGCTCTACGAATATGCGAATTACTATGGGCTGTACGCTCAGGACGATATTCGTCTGACCAAGTCCCTGACCATCAACCTGGGGCTCCGCTGGGAGCGTGAGTACGGCTTGCAGGAATCGCACAATTCCATGGTGGTTGGGTTCAATGAGGCAGCGGCCAACCCGCTGGCGGCCAACGTCACGGGCATCTCGCCCAAGGGCGTGCTTGAGTTCGCCGGCGTCAACGGGAACAGCGTGCACGTGGGCAATCCGAACCTGAATAAGCTCGGCCCCCGCATCGGTATTGCCTGGGCCTTGAACTCCCTGACCACCATCCGCGCGGGCTACGGGCTCTACTGGGCGCCGCAGTTCGCCATCGGGACTCCGTACAACCCGCCGGGTTTCACGGCCACCACATCGCAAATTGTGTCGAATGACGGCAACGCCACGCCGGCCACCTTTCTCAACAACCCGTTCCCGACCGGTCTGGCGAAGCCCACGGGCAGTTCGCTGGGCGACCTTACCGGCATCGGACAGAGCCTGACGCTGATTGACCCCGGCGCCAAGTCGCCGCGCGTGAACCAGTTCTCGCTGGATGTGCAGCGGCAACTGCCTTTCGGCATCGCAGCGGAAGTCGGCTACGTCGGCTCACGTTCGTCGCACCTTTCGCAGGCTACCGCCAACGTCAATATCAACGCGCTGAACCCCGCGCTGCTTTCGCAGGGGTCGGCGCTCACGGCCACCGTGGCCAACCCGTTCTTCGGAAAAGGCGGCGCCGGGGTGATCGGCAGCGCCACGCTGAGCCAGGTGCAACTCCTGTTGCCGTATCCAACCTTCAGCAGCATCAACCTGACGTTGAGCGACCGCTCCCGGGCGCGCTACGATTCGCTGGTCGCCAAAGCCCAGAAACGGATGAGCATGGGTTTAACGCTGCTCTCGACGCTGACCTGGTCGCGGAACTACGATTCCAGCTCCGGCGGCGCGGGCAACTTCCTGAACGGCGGCAATGCCGGTCCCCAGAACCCTTACGATTTCGGATCGGAGTACAGCCTGGCCAATGTGGATGCGCCGCTGCGCTGGTCCACCGGCTTCACCTTCGAGCTGCCTTTCGGCAAGGGAAAGAAGTTCCTGTCGAGCAGCAAGACGCTGGACTACGCGGTGGGCGGCTGGTCGATCAATTCCATCAGCGTCTACCAGTCCGGTTTCCCGGTGCAGATCACGCAGAGCACCAATAACAATTCGGTGTTCGGCTACGCCAGCCAGCGGCCCAGCGCCACGGGAGTCTCACCGGTAACCAGCGGCAGCCTGGAATCGCGCCTGGGCAATTACATCAACCCCGCGGCCTTCGCCACCTCGCCCCGCGGAACCTTCGGCAACCTGGCCCGCACGCTGGATATGCGCGGACCCGGCCAGGGCAATTGGGACATGTCGATCTTCAAGAGCTTCTCTGTGACCGAAAAGTTGAAGGGCCAGTTCCGCGCCGAAGCTCTGAACGCGTTCAACACTCCTATGTTCGCCGCCCCGAATGTCTCGTTCGGCAGCAGTTCCTTCGGCCGCATCACGTCGCAGGTCAACTTCTCACGAATGATGCAGCTGGGCATCCGGGTCTTCTTCTAGGATCTAGCGAGGCTCTGGCTCAGACCGAAAGTGTTCTTCACCGCGGAGACGCGGAGCCGCAGAGAGAGCGCGGAGGAAGACCAAAACTGATATGGCTTTCTGCATCGGTCGTAGTTTGTGACAATCCGGGTTGGCGCGCAGAGGAAGCAGAGACACTCACATGCTGACGCTGCGAAGCCTTTGAAGATGGTTGAGGCCGGGACCGTTACGTATCGCCGCGTGGCGATAGCGCACCTAACCCTACCTGTGTGCAGGCATGCCCTGCGACTTCCCTCCGCGTCTCCGCGGCTCTGCGGTTAACAGAAACTTGACTCATTCGCATCACATTCGGAGATTCAAGTACTCTAGCGGCACAGGCGCCTGGCGCGGGGCGCTTTTTCGTCTACGCGGCGCAGCAGACGCGGAGTCACGGTGCCCGGCGCGGAGCGCACTTGAGAAAATGCGATCCGCGTCAGGCTCCGGCGCGCTGTATCGCCTTCGATTCACCGATCGGCGGCAAGTCCTGGATTCGGGCGCAGGCTTGCCACAGATTGCGCGATCAACCTTTGACCCCAAGATTGCACGCGGAATAAGATCAGGAGATGGACCGTGAGGTGGCGCTACCAGAGCAGGTCGCGATAACCGGCCCGATTCTCTTCGTTCTGGCGGCCGTGTTCGTCGCGTTCTGCCCCAGCCTCGGAGCCTCATTCCACCTGGATGACTACAACTTATTCTCCGACCCGGCAATCACATCGCCTTCGGGCTGGTGGTATGTCTGGCGTCCTTTGCAAACCCGACCGCTTACCTACTTCACTTTCTGGCTGAACTACCAGTTCGGCGGACTCAATGCAGCCGGCTATCACGCCGTCAACCTGAGCTTGCACCTGATTGCGGTGTGGCTGCTCTATGGAGTACTCGCGCGCCTTGTGGGTGAGAGAGCGGCGCTGGCCGCCGCCGCAGTCTTCGCGCTCCATCCTATCCAGACAGAGCCAATCGTCTACGTGTTCGAGCGCGCCACACTACTGGCGACGGTCTTCTGTCTGCTATCCATGCGACGCTGGCTCGATGGGCGATACTGGAGCGCTGCCGGCTGGTTCGCCCTGGCGCTTCTGAGCAAAGAAGAATGCGCCGCGTTTCCGCTCTTCCTGCTGATGCTCCGATGGGATCTTGTGTCCGCCGCTGGGATGCTCTGCCTTTCTCTAATTGCGGGAGCACGGGTAATCCTCGTGTTGAAAATCCTCCACATCCGCGGTGCGGGTGCCGGCGCGGGTATTTCTCCGCTCGACTACTTCGCAACCCAGGGTACCGTGATTCTCCGCTACTTCCGGTTGTTGCTGGTACCCTACGGATTCACCTGCGACCCGGATATTCGCGTGGTACGGGACTGGCACGCGTGGTTGGCCTGAGCTGCTATCGTTGCGGTGGCTGCGCTGGCATGGAAGCTGCACCGTCATGGAAAGTGGTTGGCCGCCGGTCTAATCCTGTTGGCGCCCAGTTCGACCATATTCCCCGCCGAGGATCTGGCCGCGGACCGGAGGTTTTATTTGCCGATGCTGGCCTTCGCCGCGCTGGCTGGGCTGCTCTTGAGCCACGCCCCGCGAGTGATCGTGATTCCGGTGGCGGTGGGCCTGGCCGTCTTGTCTTTCTTTCGTGCCCAAGTCTGGTCCACTGAACGGACGATCTGGGCGGAGGCCGTCCAACGCGCGCCCGGCAAGCTACGCCCCCGCATCCTGCTGGCGCGTGCCTCCGACACAGATGCGGCGCTACAAATCCTCGATACGGCCCAATCCATCGCCCCGAACGACCCCAGGCCCGCACTGGAAAAGGGATTGAGGTTGATGCAAGCGGACCTGCCAGGCCTGGCCCTGCCGCAGTTCGAGCATGCACTGGCTCTGGCACCCGACGATTTGATGGCGCTGAACAATCATGGCGCCGCTCTTGCCAAACTGGGGCAGCGGGATGCCGCCATCGATGATTTCCGTCACGCTCTACGGATTGATCCGTGTTGGGCCAGTGCTCGCAAGAATCTGGAGCGATTAGGAATCGCCTACCCAATCTCCTGCAAGTAGGTATCGACTAGTGGCTTAGGCCGACTCCTACGACGGAAGATCACTCGAAGCACGCAAAAGCCAAACCCGGCCGCAGCCAATACCAGCGCCGCGGCGGATGGCTCGGGCACCGATGACGCTGTTCCGTGTGGCCCGCTGAAGGTCCCAAGGAGCGGCGTATCCAAATTGAAATGCATATTCCCTCCGGCTGAAGTAGTGCCACCTGCATCGGTGAGCGGCGGAAAGAAGGATAGGTTCAGAACAACGCGAGGAGCCCCAAAGGGGCCGGTTAGATCGGACCGAAGTCCAAGAAAGGAGCCTGGGTCAAAAAGGACGACTGTAGATGTGGCGGGGGTCAACAACAAACCATCTGTGCCCGTACCCGCAAAGCCTGAAAGCAGAATACTCCACGCCGCGTAAGTGTTGGTATCTGCGTTAAAGGTGAAGGAACCTGTAACGGTACCTTGGAGCCCTGTGGGTGAACCCCCACAACACAGATCCAAGTTCAGCGTCGAAAGATTCCAGGTTACCGGGCCCGCATTCGCAGTCCCTGTGGTAACGAGCGCTGGCAATAACCAGAGAATTGAACCCAAGAAAAGCTTCACGACTAGACCCCCCTTACCAGTCTTGATGAGGAGCCTGCGGCGAGGTCTTATAAAGATGGTTAAGCGCAGCTTACCACAATCGAGTAGGTCTGGCCGTACCAATCCATACCATAGAAAGAACATCCCGACATAGCCCAGTATGTTAACCGGGGTAATGAGACGTCCAAGGTATTGCAGCGGACGTCAATGTAAGACGCTCTTGGGGTGTTGCGAGACGGAACTCGGGCTCGCCGCTCCTTACGAGGTCCGCCAAGCGGCCACTACATCGCGCGTTCCGCAATCAAACACATCACCGCCAGTAAGCTGCACAGCAGTGGAAACCAATCGCCCCAGCGCGTGTACAAAGTCTGCCCGGTAACATAGTTGAACCCCGTGTACGAGGCCGCCTGCACGTATAATGGCAGCGTGCCGCGCAACCGGCCGGCGGAATCGATGGTGGCGGTGATGCCATCGTTGGTCGACCGCAGAATCCAGCGGCGGTTTTCGGCGGCGCGCATCCGCACCATGCTCAGGTGCTGCGCGCGCGCCGCACTCTTGCCGAACCAGCCGTCGTTTGAGATGTTGAACAGCACCTCGGCGCCCCCGGCCGCGAACTTGCGCACGAAGCCGGGAAACACCGATTCGTAACAGATGAACGTGCCGATTTTGTGGCTGCCCACGGGTGAGACCACCACCTGCCTGCCGGCCACGAAGTCGCCGATCTCGGTCGAAATCTTGTTGGCGAAACCGAAGGGCCATGGCACGAATTCACCGAATGGCACCAGGTTCACTTTGTCGTACCGGCTGATGGGGAAGCCCTCGGGCGAGACCAGCGTGGCCGAGTTGAGCGGCGCCCCGCCCGGAGTGTGCGCCACAATGCCCATCAACAGGTAGGCGTTGGTGGAGCGCGCCAGCCGGTCGGTGTAGTTCCGGAAATTTGGGTCCTCATAGTAGTAGAACGGCGCGGGCACTTCCGGCCACACAATGATGGAAGGCGGCTGGCGGCTGGCGGCCAGCGCGCCGCGCATCGTCAGCATCACCTGGTCGCGCTCCATCTGGTCTAGTGACGGCGGCGTCCACTGCTCGGTCTCGGAGATGTTGGATTGCACCAGCAGCGCCGTGTCGCGCCCGCGCTCGGCCGGCGGCATCGGGGGCAGGAAGACCAGAAACAGCAGGGGCAGCAGCCATAGCAATTCCACGCGCCGACGCCGCAGCACAGCGCCCGCCAGCGCCGTCGCCATCGTCATGAAGACGAACGAGACTCCATAAACGCCCGTAAGCGGCGCCAGGCGCAGCGGCACGCCCATGTCGATGGCCGCGTTGCCGAGCGCCAGCCACGCAAAGCCCAGCGGCCCGTGCGTCACCTCGACGGCGGTCCACAACGCCGCCACCGCGGGCACCGCCCACCAGCGGCGCATCAACACTCCGGCCGCCAGGGCGAAGACGCCCATGTGGAGCGCTTTGACTACGCAAAACAACAGGAACACCGCCCACCCGGCCGCTTCGCCAAGTCCGCCGTGGAAGGCCAGAACAAACTGGATCCAGTAACAGATGCCGAACCAATAGACCACTCCAGACACCCAGCCGAGCAGGAAACGGCGCGGCCAGCGTGGTTCTCGCGCTACTGCCACCAGCAGCGGCGCCAGGGCCACGGGCGCCAGCCACACCAGTTGAAATCGCGGAAACGTGAGGATCAACAGCGCCGCCGAACCGAGCGCCAGCAGCAGGTTCAGCACGACGGCGGGTGAGCGGCCCGGCTTTCGGCGTTGGCAGCCTCGGCTTCGGCGCTTACGGCTTCGGCGCCCAGGGCGTCGGCGCTTACGGCGTCGGCCATGTAAGAGCTGCGCACCAGCGGGCCGCTGAACACCATTTTGAAGCCGAGCGACAGCCCGTACTCGCGGTAGGCCTCGAACTGGCGCGGCTCGATGAATGCTTCCACCGGCAGGTTGCGTCGCGTTGGCTGCAGGTATTGGCCAATGGTGGCCACGTCCGTACCGGCGGCGTGCAGGTCGCGGAGCAGCGCGTGAACTTCATCCCCGGTTTCACCGAGCCCCACCATGAACCCGGATTTCGTCAGCAGCCCGGACTTGGTCATCACGCCGGCGGCATACCGGCGCGCGAACGCCAGCACGTCCAATGACTGCCGGTACGCAGCCTGCGGGCGCACCCGCCGGTAGAGCCGCGGCACCGTCTCCATGTTGTGGTTGAAGACGTGCGGCCCCGCCTCCAGCACGCGCGCCACGGCTTCCAGATCGCCGCAAAAATCCGGTGTCAGCACTTCCACCCGTGCTTCGGGCAGCGCGCGCCTGACTTCGCGCACGGTCTCCGCAAAGTGCCGCGATCCGCCGTCCTCCAGATCGTCGCGGTTCACGGAGGTGATCACTACGTAGCGCAGCCCCAGGCCGGCCGCCATCCGCGCCACGTTGGCGGGCTCGGCTGGGTCCAGGCGCGTGTCGTGTTTGTGGGCGTTGAGTTTCGGCACCGCGCAGAAGCCGCAGCCGCGCGTACATCGTTCGCCCAAAATCATGAACGTGGCCGCGCCGCGATGAAAGCACTCGTGGATATTGGGGCAGCGCGCCGACTCGCACACCGTGTGCAGGTTCAGCTTTCGCAGGCCGCTCTTGAGCTGGTGGAGCGATTCAAAATGGGTGCGGCTCTGGCGCGCCCACTCGGGCAGGCGGGGGCGAGGCGCCGGGCCGGCTCCCGCGAAAGAAAGCTGCACCAGGGAATCAAGCATGGGGAGCGACCATGGAAGTCAAATCACGGGAATCAATCACGCCGGTACCGCACCGGCGGTTGGAAGCCGGCATTCTCCAGTTCGGTCTTCGCCCTTCCGAAAGATTGCGTGTCGCTGAACGGACCCACCAACACGCGCGTCAGGTTGTTCGGGCCGGGGCTGAGCACCGCCGGGAATCCCTTGTCTTTGAGCGTCTGCCGCATGGCTTCCGCCTCCGGTTGCCGAATTGCCATCAACTGCCAGAAAGACCCGGGCGGAAGATCGGTGCCGGGTACCAGCCTGCCAGATCCAAGCGCGGATGCCGCAGATCCAGATGCCCTAGGCCCAGATACCGTAGACGAGGAAGCCGCCGGGGCCGCGGCCGGTGGGGCATTGGGATCGCGCGCCGGCTGGGTGGAGGGCTGCGGCTGGCCATCGCCCGCGGGCTGAGCGGCCTGGTCGGCGGCCCTTGGCGGCGGTTGCGGAACTGGTGACGCCGGCAAAGGACGTGTGTCCTGCGCCGAAATCGCCGCCGCGGAACCGGTGTCCGACGCCACCTTCGCCGATCGCGGCGCATTCTGTCCCACCACATAACCCATCGCGAAGGCCACTGCAAACAGCAGAACTACGATGAAGAAGCCGCTGAGCAGTTGCGTATTGCCCACTACCAGTTCGAACTCGCCGGTTTCGTTGTTTCTCATGTTTTACGGATTCGGGGAGGCTGCACGATCCAGCGCGCGACCCAATGAAGAGATTATATCCAGAGGCAAGGGGAATACAATGGTCGTGTTCTTCTCGGTTCCGATCTCCACCAGGGTTTGAAGGTACCGCAACTGGATGGCCGCGGGCTGCTTCTGGATCACCTCGGCCGCCATGGCCAGCTTTTCGGACGCCACATATTCGCCTTCCGCGTGAATGATCTTGGCGCGCCGTTCGCGTTCGGCCTCAGCCTGGCGTGAAATGGCGCGGATCATCTGCTCGGCCAGATCCACCTGTTTCACTTCCACCATCGTCACCTTCACGCCCCAGGGCGAGGTGTGCTGATCCAGAATGGCTTGCAGCCGCACGTTGAGTTTTTCGCGCTGGCTCAGCAATTCGTCGAGGTCCACTTCTCCGAGCACGCTGCGCAGCGTGGTCTGAGCCAGTTGCGAGGTGGCGTACAAAAAGTTCGCCACTTCCACCACAGCCAGCCGCGGATCGATGACGCGGAAGAAGATCACGGCATTTACCTTCACGGTGACGTTATCGCGCGTGATGATGTCCTGCGGCGGCACCTCCTGGGTGTCGATGCGGAGCGAGACCCGCACCATGCGATCGAACGGGGCAAATACAAAAATCAGCCCCGGCCCCTTGGCGTCGGACAGCACCCGGCCCAGCCGGAAGATGACGCCGCGTTCGTATTCGCGCAGGATCTTGACCGAGTTCAGCAGCCAGATCCCCACGATGATGATAAAGATCAACAACACCGGACTCAATGGACTCACGTCATTCATTTTCAACTTCCTCCATCACTGACGCTTATCTTAATCCACGCGCCTCGGGTGACGCGCGACGCCCACATAGTAGTTCCAGCCGGCGTTGGTTAAGAAACCGGTTCTACCGTCAGCTTCAACCTGTCTATAGCCGTGACTCTGACGCGTGCACCGGCCGGCAGGGGCAGCGTGGAAACGGCATCCCAGTACTCGCCGTGCACAAAGACCTTGCCGTCCGGTTTCAACTCCGTGACAGCCGCGCCCATCTGGCCGATCATACCCTCACGGCCCGTCTCCACTTTATTCTGCCTCGCCCGCCACGCCAGCGAAAGCAAGAAAACCGTGATCGCCGAAAACGGCAGCGCCAGACCAATCGCGGTGGCCCAGTGGATACGCATCTCGGGCGCCGGGCTGTCGATCAGCATCACCGCGCCCAATACCAGGGACACTGCTCCGCCCACGCCCAGAACGCCGTGCGAGGCGAACTTGACCTCCAGCACGAACAGCGTGAAGGCCAGCAGCATCAGCGCCGCGCCCAGCCAGTTGATGGGCAGCACCGAAAGCGCCGAAAGGCCGAGCAGCACCAGGATCGACCCGAGCACACCCGGCGCGATCAGACCCGGCGACGAGAACTCCACGTAGATCCCCAGCGCTCCGATTACCAGCAGGACGAGCGCGATGTTCGGGTCGGCTATGGCGGTAATAATTTTTTGGCGCAGCGACTTTTCGAATACCTGTATGACGGCGCCCGCCGTGTGCAACGTTTGGGTGCTGCCATCGAAGCGCGTTACCACGCGTCCTTCGAGAGCCCGCAGCAGCGCCGGTTCGTTGGGCGCGACTAAGTCGACCAGGTTCTGGTCCAACGCCTCCCGTTCGGTGAACGACTTGCTTTCGCGCACCGCCGTCTCGGCCAGCGCGCTGTTCCGGCCGCGCTTGGAGCAGATGCTGCGCAGATAAGCCGCGGCATCGTTCTCCACCTTCTGTTTCATTACCGGGTCCATCTCAGCGCCGAGCAGCACGGGGTGGGCCGCGCCGGTGTTGGTTCCCGGCGCCATCGCCGCGATGTCACCCGATTCAAGCAGAAAGAAACCGGCCGAGGCGGCGCGCCCGCCGCTGGGCGCAACGTAAGTTACCACGGGAACCGGTGATGCCACGATCCTGGCGATAGTTTCCCGCATCGCGTCCATCAGTCCGCCGGGTGTATTTAGTCTTATGACGACCAACGATGCGTTCTGTTCCCTGGCTTGCGCCAACGCGGCGCCCACGATTTCGGCCGTGATGGGATGCACCATGCCGTCCACATCCACCGCGATTACTTTCGAAGGCGCCCCAGCGGCCTGCGCCACCAGCGCAAGCGCTATCAGTAAAATCACGCTTCCTCGCAATCTGATTTAAGGATACACCTATCGGTAAACACTATCTGAAACTGTGACAACCCTCTCAAAAACACCGGGGCATAATGCAATAGATAGAAACTTTTGATGCATTCGCGCTGAGGCATTCGCTAAAATAGAAGAACAATTTTTGATCGGTTGGAGAAATCGTATATATGGCATCAAAGCGTGTTTCCGAAAAGAAAATGGCGGTGCCCTCCGGCGCCGCCCAGTCAGCTTCCGTCCGTAAACAGGCCGCATCCAGGCGCACCACCCGTTCCGCAAAACCGGTTGAGACTCTGGCCGCCCCCGCTGCCCAACCAGTAACCACAGCGCCCTTCGGTGTTGAACCCTCGGGGGCCTTTGAACCCTTGGGGGCTGTTGAACTCTGGGTGCCCGCTGCGCACTCTTTGGCTATTGCACACCAGGTCGAGGAACCGTCGCAGGAAGCCGTTGCCGCTTTGGCATATTCCTATTGGGTCGCCCGCGACTGCCAAGGCGGCTCTCCCGAAGAAGACTGGCTTCGCGCCGAGCAGGAACTCCGCACGGTTTGCTCCCGCGCGGCTTACGCCACGGCGTAGCCACTTTACTTGTACTTTCGAAGCACTGCCAGCAGCCGGCCCTGAATCAACACATCCTTTGCCGGAACGATAATCGGTTTCAGCGCTGAATTGGCGGGCTGCAAGCGGATGGTGTCCGCGGATTCCCGATAGAAGCGCTTCAGTGTGGTTTCACTGCCCGCTACCAGCGCGACCACGATATCGCCGTCGCGCGCCTCCGAGGCCCGTTCCAGCAGGATCAGATCGCCATCGCAGATGTGATCGTCGATCATGGAATTGCCGCGCACTTCGAGCGCGAAATTATTGCCGTTGCCGGCAAAGTCGGCGAAGTTCAACATCTCGCGCTGTTCCACGGACTCCACCGGCGCCCCGGCTGCGATGCGGCCCAGCAGCGGGATCTCCATCACGACCGGTTTGCTGCGCCGCTGCTCCTGCAGGTACTTGGGCGCCAGTTCCAACGACCGGCTTTGATTGAAGCCGCGCTTCAGGTAATTCTTTCCTTCCAGTACCGAGATGTGCTTATGCACCGTGGCCAGGGAAGCCAGTTCCAGCCCGCGCGCGATCTCTTCGTAGCTCGGGCAGTAGCCGTTCTCGTCGAGAAAGCCGGCGATGAAATCCAGCACCTGCTTTTGCCGCTTGGTTAGTGCCATACAGCCATTGTGGGCGAACAAAAAGTGAAAATCAAGAGGAAAAATCAACAAGAGGATCTCGGGTTGCGATCTCGGGTCACCGCGTCGACATGCCGCAGCCGACGGGCTGGCAACCGCCGCTCACTCGTACCGTAACGCCACAATCGGATCCACCCGCGACCCGCGCCGCGCCGGGATCAGCGAAGCTGCCACCGACACCGCCGCCAGCAGCACCACGGCGGCCGCATAGGTCTGCCAGTCGCTGGGTTTCACGTTGAACAGCAGGCTCTGCAAATACCGCGTAAGCGCGTAGGCGCCGGCCAGCCCCACCACCACGCCCGCGGCGATCAGTCCGCCGGCCTGCTTCATCACCAGCGCCAGGATGCTGGCGGGCTTGGCGCCTAGCGCGATGCGGATTCCCAACTCCGAAGTCCGCTGGCTCACCGAATAGGACAGCACGCCGAAGATCCCGATCATCGCCAGCGAAACCGCCACCGCGGCGAACAGCAGCAGCAGCAGCGTCTGGAAGCGGCGCTCGGCTACGGAGAGCGCGATGATCTCGTCCATGGTGCGGACGGCGGTGACCGGCTGGTCTTTGTCGAGGGCCCACACCTGCTGCTGGATGGGGTTGATGAGCTGGTGCGGGTCGCCCGCGGTGCGCACGGCGAAATCGGCTATAAACACAGGGTAAATATCGGTTTGCGCGGCGGGCAGATAGACCTGCGGCTTGATCTCCGCCGTCTTACCCGCCCGCCGGATATCGTTCACCACCCCCACAACGGTCACCCACGGCGCCTTCGAGCCGCGACGCAGCCGGCGGCCGATCGGGTCGGCGGTGGGGAAAAACTGGCGGGCGAATGCCTGGTTGACCACGCCCACGTGGGGCTGCCCGGCCTGGTCGGCCGCCACCAGAAGCCGGCCGCGCAGCAGCGGGATACCCAGCGTCTCGAAATACCCTGGGCTCACCGCCTGGCTGTCGGCGTCGCGGGTGGCCGGGTTGCCATCGTCTACAGCGATGCCGGTTCCCCAACCGCCGCGCAGCGGAAAGTTGTTCGCGAAAGCCACGGAACGCACACCGGGCAGCGCGCGGACGCGTTCCTCCAATCGCTGGAAGAACCGGAGCCGGTCGTCGGCTGAGAGGTAGTGCAATTTCGGCAGAGGGATACTCATGGCCAGCACGCGATCGGGTTGGAACCCCAGATCCACGCCCAACACCTGCACGAAATCCTTGAGCATCAGCCCGGCCCCCACCAGCAGGATCATGGAGAGCGCCACTTCCGCCACCGTCAGCGCCGAACGCCAGCGCACCTGGGATTTGCCGCCGGTCTTCCGCTCGCTGCTCTTGAGCGATTCGGCCGGCCTGGTGCGCGATGCCTGCCACGCTGGGATCATGCCGAACGCAATTCCCGTCAGCGTGGCGATTGCCGTAGCTACCGCGAAGACCCGCCAGTCCATGGTGACGCCGTCGAGCCGCGGAATGTTGGCCGGCGCCGCCATCACCAGAAGCCGCATCAGCACCCGGCCCAATCCGATTCCGGCCGCGCATCCGGCCGCCGCCACCAGCAGACTTTCCGCCAGGAACTGACGCACAATGCGCAGACGGCTGGCGCCCAGCGCGAAGCGGACGCTGGTTTCATGGCGGCGCGCGATGGCGCGCACCAGCAGCAGGTTGGCCACGTTGACGCAGGTAATCAGTACGATGAGGGCCGATGCGCCCAACAGGGCTTGCAGGGAATCGGTGACCCTGCGGATGAGGTCATCCTGCAACGGTGCGATGACGGCGCGCATGCCGAGGTTGGAATCGGGGAAGCGCTGCGCCAACCCTGCCGAAATAGCGTCCAATTCCGATTGCGCGCTACGCACTGATGCGCCCGGCTGCAGGCGGCCCAGCACGTTGATCTCGTGGTCACCATGGCCCACCAGCAAATCCGCCGTGTAGGCGGCCGGGACGAAGAACTCGACGCGGTTGGGCTGGCCGAATTGGCCCACCGGTTGAAAGCTGCGCGGCAGCACGCCTATGACGGTATGCGGCCGCGCATCCAGCATCAGGGTTCGGCCTAACACGCCAGTATCGCCACCCAGGCGACGGAGGCAAAAATCATGCGTTAGCAGTACCACGGGGCCGGCATCGGGCGTGTCTTCCTCGGGCACAAAAACGCGGCCTTGCTCTGGTTCCACGCCCAGCAAGCCAAAGTAATTGGCGGTCACCGCCTCGCCCAACAACCGCTCCGGCGTTCCGTCCCCGGTGAGGTTCTTATGGGAGTAAGCGAAACCGGCCAGGCCTGTGAAGGCGCGGCTATTCCGATAGTCCAGAAGGTTGGCGACCGATACCGTGGTCCGCCGTGGGCCTCCCGCGCCTCCGACCCTCGAACCCGAACTGTTGAACGAATTCGGCCCTTGCCTGGTGAATTCCTCCCACAGGGAAATGAGCCGGCCGGGTTCCCTATAGGGAAGGCTGCGAATGATCACCGCGTTCACCACGCTGAAGACCGCCGTGTTCATACCCAGCCCCAGAGCCAGCGTGAGCACGGCCACCACGGTGAACCCGGGCGTCTTGCGCAGCGACCGAAACCCGTGCCGAAAGTCTTGAGCCAGGCGCTCCCAACGGGCGAATCCCCACAGTTCCGAACTGGTCTCCCCAAGCCAGGTGCGGTTACCGAACTGGCGCTGGGCTGTGTAGCCGGCCTCGGTTCGCGCCACGCCCTGCTGGCGGAGTTTCTGCGCGCGCAGGTCGATGTGCAGCCGCATTTCTTCTTCCAGATCGCCGGCATGGCGGCTCCGCTGAAACAGGTATGCCGCGCGCCGTCCGAACTCACGCAAACCCATGCTGGTCCTCCTCAAGCCGGCTGCAAGACCCGCGCGATCGCCTGCGCCACGCGTTGGTATTTTGCCAATTCGTGCGCAAGCTGCTGGCGCCCGGCGCTGGTCAGCCGGTAGTAGCGGGCGCGCCGGTTCTCCTTGGTCTTTCTCCAGTCGCCCACCAGCCAGCCCTTAATCAGCATGCGCTGGAGGGCAGGGTAGAGCGACCCCTCTTCCACGTGCAGGACATCCGCCGACGTCTGCTGGATAGCCTCGGCGATCTCGAAGCCGTGCATCTCGCCGGTACGGGCCAGCGTCTTCAGAATCAGCATGTCGAGCGTCCCCGGAGGGATTTCGTCGCGTTGTCCTCTGATCACATAGACAGACTATGTCAGAAAAGGTTAGATTGCAAGCGCGCAATCGGGCGGGCCTTGCCCGGCGAGAAATCGCCGGTGCGCTCGAGCGCGGTCGGAACCGACACGCTGGTGGACGAAGCCTGACTCTGGCGGTAGGCTTCGACCGCGATCCACAGTTCGGTGGTTCGGCGCTGCAAACAGATTGCGGGGCTATAGGGGTTCGAGCATTGTCGGATTCAAATGGGTGTATACTTTCAAGCACCGGAAGGCCCAAGAACCGGAAGGCCAAGGACTAATTCCGGGAAACTTCATCTTCCAGGAGAGACCCATGGATTCGAAAAAACCTAATCGAAGGGGATTCCTAAAAGATAGCGCCCTGATGGCCGGCTTGGCCGCGGGGGGCGGCGTACGGCTTGCGAAAGGCCAGACGCAAGGGACGCCCTCCAAGAAAATCGACGAGCTGATCGCCTATGGCGAGCGCTCCCGTTTCGTCACCTCGATTCGCATGCCCGTTGCCGAGAGGCATTCGCCTGATGAATTCGGGCTCACGTTTCACGTGTTGACCCCGCTACAGGATTCGGTCGGGATTATCACGCCATCTTCGCTCCACTATACGGCGACACACCGCGGCGCCTATGTTCCCGACATCGACCCCCGGGAGCATCGACTCATGATCCACGGGATGGTGGACCGGCCGCTAGTTTTCACCATGGAGGAGTTGAAGCGTCTCCCGTACGTATCCCGCATCCACTTCATTGAGTGCCTGGGAAACCGTGCGAAGCCAACGCACAAAACGGTTCAGGAAACGCACGGATTGACTAGTTGCGCCGAATGGACCGGCGTGCCCCTATCCCTGCTCCTCAAGGAGGCCGGCGTGCAAAACTCGGCGTCCTGGATTGTTGCGGAAGGCGCGGAAGAAGTGAAGGGCGCGTCGAGCATTCCGCTTGCGAAGGCGATGGACGACTGTATCGTGTGCTACGCGCAAAATGGCGAGCCGATCCGTCCGCAGCAAGGCTTTCCTCTGCGGCTGATGGTTCCCGGCTTTGAAGGCATTTATCAGATCAAGTACTTGAGGCGAATCAAGGTCGTGGACCGTTACTACATGACCTATGACGACTACGGGCATATTAATCCGGACCCGAAAGTGGCCGCGTTGACTCACCAGATCGGACCGAAATCAGTCATCACTTTTCCGTCGGGTGGGCAACAGATGGCAGGCCCAGGGTTCTACGAAATCTCTGGTTTGGCGTGGTCCGGTGGAGGCGCCATCCGCGGTGTGGAGATAAGCACCGACGGCGGCCAGAGCTGGAAGAATGCCGACCTTCGGTCGCCGGCCTATTCAATGGCGCATACCCGATTTGGCTTCCACTGGAAGTGGGACGGAAAAGAGAGTGTGCTCATGTCGCGATGCACGGACGAACTGGGTACGGTTCAACCAACGCGAGCCGACGTCGCGAAATATTGGAACAAACCCGACGACGACAAGCTGCGGATTCAAGGCTCCGACAATTCCGTTCAACCGTGGAGGGTCTCGAGCGACGGGAGCGTTCACAATGGGCTTTCCTAGGCGTCTCCTGGTCACGGCGATCCTGGTTACGGCGATCTTCGGGATTTGCCGGACTGCCTGGACACAGTCGCCCACCTATGGCCTCGGAAAGACCCCGAGCGCAGCAGAAATCCGCGCCTGGGATATCGCCATCAGCCCGACGGGAAAGGAGCTTCCGTCCGGACAGGGGACTGCCAAAGAAGGTGCGGCGCTCTATGTCCGAAAGGGGTGCGCGGGATGCCACGGGGCAACCGGATCCGGAGCCCATGCTCCCACGTTAATCAGCAGGAAAGGCCCTCAGACGGCCTCTTCCGCGCCTTGTCTGGCCCCTTGTGTGAACGACAGAAACAGCATGGCGGTTCACTCGCCCTTCGCGACGACGATATGGGACTACATCAATCGCGGCATGCCTCTGGGGAAAGAGGGGACGCTCAGCCCCAATGAGGTGTACGCCCTCACCGCCTTCCTGCTGTACAAGAACGACGTCATCAAGGAAGACGAGGTCATGGACGCTCAGAGTCTGCCGAAGGTCAGAATGCCGAATCGTGATGGATTTGCCCTCCCTCCCGAGTGGAAGCACGGGACGCCAAGGCTTCAGGGCTATCCTTAATCCCTAGTCGATAGGAGCCACGGATCCCTCGGCTGTGCAGCCATTATTGCGATCTCGTCTCCACCGCGAAGCGGATGCCGTAGCTGGCCGCGAGGGGGCAGCTCGGACTTAGAAGCTATACTTCAACGCCGCTTGCACCACGCGGTTGGAGCCGGCGCTGGTGACGATGCCGAAGGTGCTGGTCCCTAGAGTGGTGCCGGGCTTGCTCCACTGCGGCGTGTTGGTCGAATTGAAGGCCTCTAACCGCAACAGAAGCCGGTGCGATTCCTTATACGGCATCCTGAACGATTTGGACAACGAAGCATCCAGCGTGTGCAGACCGGGAGCCACCAGCGGGTTGCGGGGCGAATTGCCGAAACTCATACCGGTGTTGGAGAACGCGGCTGTGTTGAACCAAAGGTTCGGACCGGGATTGGCGACATGTACGTTCTGGCCCGCAACCAGATTGGGCCGCGATTCCACGTATCCCGAGCTATTGGCGTCGACATTCTGCGGATCGCCGTTTTCGGTGATGAACATGGGGTTGCCGCTCTGTTCCGTCAGGATGCCGCCGATGTCCCAACCGCTTACCACGGCGCCCGCGATCCCCTTGAGTTGTGAGCCAAAAGGAATGCGCCACGTCCAGCCTGCCACCAGCCGGTTACGAACGTCGTTGGCCGAATCAGCCCGCATATTGCAGCGGCTGCAACGCGGATCTTGCGCTTGGGCGCGCGAACCATTCAGGTTGCTGCCCTGGTCGTCGATCAGATGCGACCAGGAGTACGAAGCCGTGGCGCTCAGCCCATGGCCGAAACGGTGTTCGTACTGCACCTGCATGGCGTTGTAGTTGCTGTTGCCATCCGATGCCCACATGCGGATTTCGCCCAGGGTCGGGAACGGCCGCCGCGGCTGGATCGCTCCCGGTCCCGGCGGCGGGCTGTTATAGTTCAGCAGGCTGCTATCCAGGAATGTGCCTTTGCCGCCGACGTAGCGGACTTCCAGCACGTCGTTCTTCGTGAATTCATGGCCTAACGTGGCATTCCAGTTCTGGTAATACGGGTTGATGTGCTGTTGGTTCGGCTCAATCGAAACGTAGTTGTAGATGGGCGTGCCCCCGGTCGAGATCAGTGCCTGGGGAAACGGGTTCTGAATGGTGGCGATCGGATTCACCGTCGTGTTGACAGCCGTAATGTTGGCGCCGATGGGCGGATTGTTCTGTAGCGTGTTGATCTGATCGAAGTTGGGCGTCACCGTGAAGATGCCGTAGCCGGCTCGAAACACGGTGTTGGCCGTCAGGCGATACGCCAACCCGACTCGTGGGCCAATGTGCCAGTACTCGTTATTCCACAGCGGAACGGTCTGGCCGGGATTGGGGAACAGCGACGGGGTCGAGCTTGCCAGACAGGTGCCAACCACCGGAAACATGCCTGAGCAGGCGAACACCGGCGGCTGGTCCCAACGCAGCGTCCGGCTGGTGCCTACGGCGTCGTGCGGCACCGGCAGCAGATCGTAACGGGCGCCCAGATTCACCGTCAAGCGTGAGCTCACCTTCCAGTCGTCGTTGAAGAAGAACCCGTAACGCCACTGGCGGACGCCCGAAACCGGAATGCCCTGCGGCGTAACGGAACTGTAGGGATAGCCCAGCAGGTAGTCGGCCGCCGCGTTATTACTGATATTCCCGTTGAAGGTGAGTGAGCCGAACGGCTGGTTGGTGGTGTTGGCATCATCCGCGAGTTTGCGGACGTCGGCGCCTATCTTCAGCGTATGGGCGCCCTTGATCATGGTAAGGACATCCAGAAGCTGGTGGGTGTGGCTGCCGTCCAAACCCTGGCCGCCCGTGCTGTCTCCGATGCCCAGGTACCCGCTAATGCCGATGGAGGGAAACCCCGCGTTTACCCCGCTGAGTGGCGTGCCGCCCGGACCGCCGATCAACAGACCGTTGATGCCCAGCGTCTTGGCTGCGTCGAATGAGGTTCCCGCCAGCGGGCTCAACTCCCGCAGGCTGGACCGGTTGTAACCGAACTCGATCATGTTGATTTTGGTCGGGCTGAAGGTGTGCAGCCACTGCGCGGCGACGCCCTGGTTCCGGGTCCTTGGCAGGCTTCCGAACGGGGGATCCAAGCCGACGTTCGGGGCGTAGTTGCGGTTAAAAGTGTAGTGGCCGAACACCTGGTCCTTCGTGCCGAAAGTCTGATCGATGCGGGTCAGCACCTGGTCATTCGTGGTCAGCGTGGTGGAGACCCCCGACAGGTTCGCCACGGTGCTGGCCACGTTGGGCTGCGGGAAATACGTGTTGGCGATGTTCAGCGATACTGGATTCAAGCGGTTGGCGGGAATGATGTTGCCGGGAAACGCAATGCCGGTTGTGGGATCGACGATCGTCTTAGACCCGCTGAAATTGCCGCCGAGTTGCGCGGCAGTCATGACCAGGGAACTGCTGGGACTTTCAGAGTTGGTCCGGGTGCCCTCATAAGACACCATATAGAACGTCTTGTCCTTGCGGATGGGGCCCGAAGCGATACCTCCAAACTGGTTTTGCCGCAGGATGTTCTTAGGCTGCGGCGCGGGGCGGAAGTAGCCGCGAGCATCCAGGTCGTTATTGCGAAGGAAGTCCCAGGCTCCGGCGTGGAGCCGGTTGGTGCCGGAGCGGAGCTGAACCTGCACATTAGCTCCCGCGTTGCCGCCGTACTCGGCCGAGTAGTCGCCGGTCTGGATCTTGAATTCCTGGATGGCATCGATGATGGGCGGCGGCGCTCCGTTGTTGCTGCGCTGCTGGATGACGTTGGTGCCGTCATACGAGATCTGCTCGTAAAAACTGCGCGCGCCGTTGGCCGCGAACGACGTGCCCGAGGCCACTACGCCCGGCGTCAGATTTCCCAGACTCACGTAGTTCCGGCCGTTCAGCGGCAGATCGACGATCCGCTCCTCGGAGACCGTGGCGGCCATGGTGGCGCTCTGGGTATCGAGCAGGACGCCCTGCGCGCTGACCTCGACCGCTTCGGTGACGGCGCCGACCTGAAGCTTGAAATCCACGCGGGGCAGTTGCCCGATGCGCAGCGTGATACCGGCCGTGCGCTCCTGCCGAAAGCCGTTCATGCGCACTTGCACCACGTAATCTTCGGGCAGCAGATACCGCACTTCGTATTGGCCATCGGCCGTGGTCACCACGGATTTAGTGAATCCGATGGCGGCGCTGGTAATGGTAACGGTGGCGCCCACGATGACGGAGCCGCTCTGATCGGTGACCGTGCCCAGAATGCCGGTGTCAGCCGATTGCCCGAATAGAGCAACGGCAAAAGCAGCAATTGCAAAAGCTAGACGTTTCATTTTTTTTGCCCCCTCAAGACTCCAGGCCGCTACCGGGCGGTCGAGACAACGATACTAACTCAGTATGGGAGAAATTCTACATCATCCGTTGGCGGCGCACAAACGCTCTCCCAGGCGGACGACATCTGTGCGGAGACAAAGGTTGGTCAGGAGAGTTGTCGCGCGTTTCCCGTTTTGGACTCTTTGTGGTACGGCGACCTAGGTCGGTCATTTCAGAAATACGCCGACGTATCGGCAAACCGCTTGCTAACGCGCGCGGCTCCGATCAGAGCCGCGGCCGTTAGGGAGCGGTTTTCGTCGAAATACGCGACTGTATTTATGAAACGGTGTACTAAGCCATCCTGCCTGATCCGCCAGATACTGAGCTAGCACCTTCCCCGAGAACCCCTGTTACACTACCACGTGGGGCATGGCGGTCGCAGATATTAGACGGCGGAGATGGACAATCCGCGAGGTCCAGCAGCCCTATAGAAGGTGCGGCTCCACAAGAAAGAGTCTTGGATCAAAACGAAACGGCCGGGCTTGACTCCACACAATGCGGGCGAAGCCGGGGTGTTTCGGGTTCAGCAGAATATTGAACTCTTCCGGAATGACGGCCGAGGCACCCGCAGAGCAGTCTCATTGGCGGCGCGGACCCATTCGTGACCAGCACTTTGGCAGGATGTGATGCTGTTGAGATTCTGAAATTGCAGCACGGCTGGCGTCTCAGGCAAGTCTGCGTGCCGCGCGGTGCATTCGGTGGACCCTCATTGCCAGATCTACGAGAAAACGCCGTAATCGATTCGAATCAGAACTTCTAGCACCTGGCGTTGCTGTGCAGGGTCACCAGTCGCCACCAGGTCCCTGGGAGATCGGCCGCCGAAGATATCGCGTGGAGAGTCCATCCAGCTTCGTGCTATAGCCTCATCACCGAATACTTCCAGGGCGCGGCTCCAGACGGAATTGGCACTCGACGATCAAGCTGCGCTGCCAATCGTTGCGGAGAAGTCGGGCTTGGCAAGCTATCCATAATCCCGATTCTACCTTACCCCACTCCGCTCGGCGAACGCCGTTTGCGCGAACCACCGATCCGGACAACGAAACCAGGAAAGTGGAGAGATCGTAAATCATCGGGTCGCGACCGCAAACAGCACATCGGGAGTGAGGTGTTGCCGAATTCGCTTCCGACAGGCCTCGCTGCAAGCGGCATCCGGTTCAGCCGGAAGCCGCCGAGCGTTTCCGTTTCGCGACGCGGGAGATGTGGTATTGAAGATAGACCTGACCGAAGAAAACCAGCATTTGCCCACTCAGTCTCCGTTCCATCCGGCCCGTCGATCCATAGTAAAGTTCCAAGGATCTCCTGATGCTGAAGTTTCCCATCTGATAAAAGAGGAAACACGCTACATAAAGCAGCCAATAAAATAGCCCAACGTACCCGCCCACGGTCACGGAACCGAAAATCACGAGCATCGCGAACTGTACGGCAAGTAGCCCCAGGAACCACTCGTACCAAAGCGTCGCCCTGCTGTCCACGTCGATTTTGCGCGCAAAAGTTGCCTGCACAAAACACCAGATTATGCCGAAAATTGTCTGGCTGCTGCCGCTCCCCGAAGAGGGCGTGACGGACACAATCGTTGGCACAGCCGCCGACGTTCCCGGCACAGACCACGTCGCAACCTGCCGATTGCCCGGGTGCGAACCGTTCAGGCTGGAGACATCCGCCACCACGATGCGCGATCCGGCGAAAGCGCCGGTGAATTGCACCGCCAGATTCAGCGTCACCACATTGCCCGAACCCTGCGCCGAAGACGCGGCTCCGTTGATCGAGCAGTAGCTGTGCTGCACGGTCCCGGAACTCCCGGCGGCTACCGGGCCCAGCCACACCGATTCGTCTTGGGAGGCCAGGTAGATGGCGCCGGTTCGTACAAAGAAGACATGGCAGCGCAACCCGTCGTTGCCCGTGAACACAATCTCGGCCGAAGAGATGGATGCGTACCCGTCTGTGTCGGACAACTGAAATGCAAAGGTCTGGCTGCTGCCGCTCCCCGAAGAGGGTGTAACGGACAGAATCGACGGCACAGCCGAATTCCCCGGCACGGACCAGGTTGCGATCTGGCGGCTGCCCGGGTGAAAGCTATTGGTGGCGTAAACATCCCCGGAAAGCGTACGCGATCCCGAGTAGGCCGGCGTGAAACTCACCGCGAGGTTCAGCGTCACACTGTTCCCCGCACTTGTATAGGAAGACCCAGCCGCGTTCAACGTGCAAAGGGTGTGCTGCAATGAGTTCGGGGCGCCGGCGGTAATCGGCCCCAGCCATTTCGATTCGTCGAGCGACGCGAGATAGAGGAAGCCGCTTGCGGGAACGAAGAGGATGTGGCAGCGCAGCGCGTCTGCGCCGTTGAACAGAAACTCCCCTGCGACAATGGCCGCGTAACCGTCGGCATCCGACATCTGGATTGCGAACGTCTGGCTGCTGCCGCTACCTGAAGACGGGGACACCGAAGTGATCGACGGGATGGAAGTGACGCCGGGAACGGTCCACGCCGCCGTCTGACGCAACCCTGTATGCAGGGCGTTTATTCCGTATGCATCCACCGACAGCGTTCGCGCTCCGGCGAAGGCCGTTGTGAACCCAAGCGACAAATTCAGGAGAATTCCATTGCCCGACGCCGTTACTGAAGAGTTGGCGGCGCTCGCCCAGCAATAGGTGTTCTGTAGCAGCGCGGAACTTCCCAGCAGCACCGGACCCAGCCACGCTGCGTCATTGTCGGTGGCCAGCGAAAGGGTTCCGCCACTGCCCACATAACGCAGGTGGCAACGCAGGTTGTCGGTGCCTGTCAACAGGATGTCTGCGGACGCGATGGCCGCATATCCGTCGGTATCTAACAATTGGATGGTGAAAATCTGGCTGCTACCGCCACCCGATGAGGGTGCGACCGAAACGATCGACGGCGGCATATTCGACGAAGGCAGGACCCCGGTCAGTTTGACGACAAAGGCGTCGGGGTCGTGCTGAGTGGCCGGCCGCTGTCCGACACCATCCGCAGCCAGGAAGTCGTCGGCCGAGGTGTACCCCGCCACATATACCGAAGATGCCCAATCCAGTGCGAGACCGGCGATCACGGTAGGCGCGCTTCCCCGGAGCAGCAACGATGCGACCAGCGCTGTTCCACCGGGATTGACGACCGAAAGGAAGGCCTGCTGGCCGCTACCGCCCGTGACCGGTTGCGTTCCGACCAGTGGGAAATCGCCTGAAAAGGTGAAACCGGCGGCGTAAGCGTTCCCAGCGCTGTCGACGGCGAGGGCGGTTGCCGCATCCGACTGCGTACCGCCAAGGTACGTCATGTAAGCCAGGCTCGTGCCGGAGTATTTGGCGACAAACGCGTCGTAAGAACCGCGCGATACTCGCTGCACGGCCCCGCTGGTAACGGGAAGATCGATCGACAGTGTGGTTCCGGCTACGTAAACGCCGCCCGCGGTATCCAGTGCGATGGCGCTTCCGTAGTCCGCTCCGCTGCCCCCCAGATAGGTTGAAAACTGGATCGCGGACCCGGTGCTATTGATCTTGGTCAGGAAACCGTCGCCCTGGCCTTTTTGTGAGGCCTGCACCGCGGAGACCATGGGAAAATCGCTCGAAGCGGTGGACCCGGTCACATAGGCGGACCCCGCGGAATCCAACGCGACAGCGTACGCCAGATCGACATCCGAGCCGCCGAGGTAAGTGGCGTAGGATAGCGCCCCCGCGACCGTGAATCGCGCCAGAAAGGCATCGTAGCTGCCGCCGCCGTAGCGAGATTGCGCCGCTCCGTTCGTCACGGGGAAATCCTGCGAATTCGTATAGCCCGTCACCACCGCCTCGCCCTGCGGCGTTACCGCCAGACCGGTTGCCTGATCGTCCCCGGCGCCTCCCAATAGAGTGGAGTACAATAACGTCGCCCCGTTGGCGCTCAGTTTGCAAAAGAATGCATCCACCTGGCCGGCCCCTGTGCGCCGCAGGGCTCCCGCCGTTGTGGGAAAGTCGGTGGCGTTGGTCATTCCGGCAACGTACACGGAACCGGCCGTGTCCAGCGCGATGCCCCTTCCACCAATCCTGCCGTTGCCGCTCAGGATCGCCGTGTAGACTACCCGGCCGGTCGAAGCATCCAGCTTGGTCACGAAGGTGGCCGGGTTGCGCGCGTCGTATACCGTCTGCAAACCGGGAAAATTTAGCGATCCGGTCTCACCGATGACATATGCCGAGCCGCTGGCATCTACCGTGATCCCGTATGCATAGTCCGACCCGGTGCCTCCCAGGTAGCCGGCGTAACTGACCAGGGGATCGATGATCAAGGGCCGGCTGTGATCGTAGGCCCCGACTTCGAAGCCGATTTCACCCGGGCCGATCTCCCGAAACGATACCTCGACTTCACGTGTCACACCATCGGCTTCCTGATAGGCGACCGGTTCATGGTGTATCAGTTGTTCACCGGAATTCAAAGTCATTGTCAAGCCCATCTTCCGCCGGTGGGACGGCGCCCTGCCGAAACGCATGAGAATGCGAGAAGCATCGGCGCCGGGATCGACCGTGATGTCGTACTCAAGCGCGTGATGCGTGCCATGCCAGGCCAGGTGCACTCCCGGGTACAGATCGCGGCATTCGATGCGATCGTACGCCCGCCGCGCAACGGAGGAAGCGCTCGTATGATAGTAGACGGTGCTGGAAGCCCCCGCTCCGGCAAATCTGGCGCTCGGGTTGGCGCCCACGAACTGTACCGGCGCCACCTCACCCTTACGGGTGCGAAATGTAGCCGTTGTCGAATCGAATGCTACTTCCAAGCCCGCTGCGCGTACCACAAAGGTTCGCCCGTTTCCGATGTTGACAGCTTCTTCGAACTGCAGCGGCATGTCGCCCCGGCCCGCCTGTGAATAAGATGCTGCCGGCGCAGCGGCAATGAGGAAACCTAGGGCAATTCCCACCATTGCTCCTGCTCGTTGGGGATTCGTCATAAACCTACTGATCGTCGGGTCGGCTGGGAAACTTTAGGCTCAGGCGCCTCCACTGGGAAGCCGTGCTCCAGCGAGACCGCGCCAACGGTCGGGACGTCGCGCCAGTGTCCTGCGATCGGCCCTCCGCGGTGCCGCGACCGGTGCGGGTATGATGAAATTGAAACTATGGCGAATTCCGCACCTCCGTCCGACTCTGGAACTGGCGAGCCGGGTGCCACCCAGGAGGAGTTGCGCGCCCAGATCGCGGTCTTGTTGCGCGAAAGAGCGTGGACCCGGGAACAGCACCGGCGTTGGGGCGAGGAGCGTCAGGCCCTTCTTGCGGAGTGCCGGCAACTCGGCGCCGACCTCAACCAGATGCACGCGATCCACCCACCGAGCCCTTCCGTCGAAGAGCCCGCCTCAGCCTCGCCAGGCGCGGAAACCGCAGAGGCGGGAACCAGCCCGCGCTTTCGCCTCAATGCCTGGAGCGACGAAAGGCGACAACTGAACCAGAATCTGGAAGAGTGCAAGGCCTGGATCGCCGAATTGGAACAGGCCAAGACCTGGTACCTGGAGCAGGAGGCTGCCTGGACGAATGAAAGGCGGCAACTGGTCGGGACCCTGGACGAGTGTAGGGTCTGGATCGGCGAATTGGAGCAGGCCAAGGCCTGGTACCTACAGCAGGAGGCTGCATGGGCCGATGAAAGGCGGCAACTGGTCGGGACCCTGGACGAGTGTAGGGTCTGCATCGCCGACTTGCAGAAGGCCAAAGAATGGTAGGTAGAACAGAATCAGGCTTGGGAGCAGCGGTTGGCTAATGGACAGGGCGGCGGGCCTGGTTGGCGGGCCTAGTTGACATGGCAGGCCATCCGCGGAATGCCGTGCAAAGGCAGTGGGATGCATCGGTGCTCACGTCGGCGTGCTTGTCCGGGATTGCCAAGTCCCTGAAGGCGGTCAATGCCCATCGTGTCAATTCTCTTCGCCGCATTTCTGGTGCCGGCGTGATACGCTTATCTGGATGGATCCGCGAGACGATCTGGATCAGATTGCCTTGGCCCCGGTCGAAGCCTTTATGGGGACCGCGGTGGGCTACTACGACGAAGCCGAGCCAGGCATGGACGTTCAATGGAACGGTCTGATTTGGCCACAAATCAAAAGCCTGAACTTCGATATCGCGCTGGATTTTGCAGCCGGCCATGGCCGAAATACCGCGAAGCTTGCGTCGCTGGCGAAGCAACTGTACGTGGTCGATGCCAATCCGGAAGCGGTGCAGTTTCTTCGCGAACGTTTTTCGGATCACGATCAAACGCGTTGCTCGCTCCAGGTGATCCACAATAACGGTAAGGATTTACGCGACGTGCCGTCGAACGCGATTTCGTTGCTTTACTCCTTCGATTCGATGGTGCATTTTGAAAAACGCCTGGTTGAGTCGTATATGCCGGAGTTCCAGCGTGTGATGGCTCCCGGTGCCTACGGATTTGTGCACCATTCCAATTTTGGGCGCGTCTCGCAGGACCCGGATTTTCGCCAACACCCGGCCTGGCGCTCCAACGTGGATATCGACTTCTTCGCGCAGTGCTGTTTTCGCCATAAGCTTCTGGCCGTCCGGCAGACGCCGATCTCCTGGTTTGTCGGTGAAGTGCTGATAGAGGATCTGGACTGCCTGTCGATCATTTACAAGCCTTCGCTGTGGTTGGGGGCGTAAGCCGCCGTCGCGATCATATGTATCCATCCATGATTCAGGTAGGCGTAATCGGCTACGGATACTGGGGGCCGAACCTCGTACGGAACTTCGCGGAAACGGACGGATACCGTCTCAGATCGGTGTGCGACGGCAGAGCGGAGCGTACCGCCCTCGCACAGAAACGCTATCCAGGCATACGGGGATGCATGGACCCGCAGGAACTGATCGCCGATCCCTCCGTGGACCTGATCGCCGTCTCCACTCCCGTATCGACGCACTTCCCTCTCGCGATGCAAGCCCTGCAGGCCGGCAAGCACGTACTGGTCGAAAAGCCAATGGCCATGACTACCGACGAGTGCGCCCGGCTGATCGACGAAGCGGCTCGCCGCAACCTTGTGCTTATGGTGGACCACACGTTCGTGTACACCAGCGCGGTGCGCAAGATGCAGGAACTGGTGGCTGACGGATCCCTGGGTACCATCTATTACTACGACTCCGTCCGGGTCAACCTGGGTCTGTTTCAACACGATATCAACGTGATCTGGGATCTGGCCGTGCACGATCTGGCAATCATGAGCTATGTGCTTCCCGTGCAACCGGTAGCGGTTTCGGCGACCGGTATCAGTCACCTGGCCGGCGGGCATGAGAATATCGCCTACCTGACCATGTTTTTCGATGACAAGGTGATTGCCCACGTTCACGTCAACTGGCTGGCGCCCGTCAAAGTCCGCAGCACACTGCTGGGGGGCAGCCGGCGGATGATTGTGTTCGACGACCTGGAACCCAGCGAGAAGATTAAGGTATACGACCGCGGCATTACGGTCAGTTCGAACCCGGAAGACGTTTACCAGATGCTGGTTGGGTATCGATCCGGCGACATGTGGTCACCGCACCTTGACACCAGCGAGGCGCTGCGCGTCGAGGTCTCCCATCTGCTGGATTGCATCCACCACTCCCGGCAGCCGGTGACGGGCGGACAGGCTGGTTTTGACGTAGTCCGGATTCTGGAGGCCTCCACCAGGTCGCTTCGGGAGCATGGCCGTCCGGTCGAGTTGGCAGCCCGGGGAGCACACGCTTGATACCGTTTGCCGATCTGAAGGCGCAGTACCACAGCATAAAGGCGGAGATCGACGCCGCGATCGCGGATGTTCTTGAGAACAGCGCATTTATCCTGGGCAAGCATGTTGCCCGATTTGAAGAAGAATTTGCGTCCTTCTGCGGTGCCGGGCACGCAATCGGCGTTAACAGCGGCACCAGCGCCCTTCATCTGGCATTGCTGGCCGCCGGTATCGGGCCGGGCGATGAGGTGATCACCGTCCCATTCACGTTTGTCGCCACCGTCGCCGCCATTGGATACACCGGCGCCCGACCGGTCTTTGTCGATATCGATCCGGTGGCCTATACGATGAATCCGGCTGCCATTGAGGCTGCGATCACCAGCCGGACCAAGGCCATTATGCCCGTTCACCTGTATGGGCAGCCGGCGGATATGGACCCGATTCTGGAGATCGCCCGACGGCACCATCTCACGGTCATCGAAGATGCGGCGCAGGCCCACGGAGCAGAATACAAAGGCAGGCGGGTGGGCAGCATCGGGCATATCGGCTGCTTCAGCTTTTATCCGGGCAAGAACCTGGGAGCGTATGGCGAAGGCGGAGCCGTGGTTACCGATAATCCCGACTTCAACCGCACCATCCGGATGCTGCGCGATTGGGGATGCGAGAAGCGGTACGAGCACGTTATCAAGGGCTACAACTACCGCCTTGAGGGCATGCAGGGGGCCGTACTCTCGGTCAAGTTGAACCGCTTAGCGGAGTGGACTGCCCTTCGCCGCGCGCACGCATCCCAATATTCCCGCCTGCTGGACGGCGCCGGCGTTTGCACGCCCGTCGAGATGGAGTACGCCCACCACGTCTATCATGTCTACGCGATCAGGTTAGTGGCGCGCAACGCACTGCAGACGCATCTTCAATTGCGGCAGATTCAAACGGGCATTCACTATCCCACGCCGATTCACCTGCTCGAAGCATGGGCGGACCTTAACTACAAGCGTGGAGACTTCCCTGTCTCCGAACAGGTCGCGGGTGAGGTGCTCAGCCTTCCGATGTATGCGGAACTGACGCTCCAACAGATCGAAACGGTTGCGTCTGCGACTCGGGAGATCTCTCATGCGGACTAGGAACAAGCCGCCAACGCGTGTGGTGAAGGCAATGCACGGGCGAACCGAGGTTCTTCGAGACCCGGACCATGAGGTCGCGCTTAGCGACGAACTCAAAACCCGGTATGGTCGCGAGGGCCTGATTGAGCTCTATTCCCGTTTCGCGGTCGGCGATGGTGCATTCGACACCATGATGCGCCGCGTCATCTGGCGCGGAGTGGCGAGGCGCTTCGGTCATGGCGTGGTCGTCCGGACGGGCGTCGGATTCCAGCACCTGGAGACTTTCGAAATTGGCGATGGAGTGTTTATCGGGGCCCAGGCATACCTGCAAGGCAGGCATGATGGACGTTTCCTGATAGGCAATAAGGTGTGGCTGGGGCCTCAGACTTACTTCGATGCGCGTGACCTCGAAATCGGCGACTACGTCGGCTGGGGTCCGGGTGCCAAGGTGCTGGGATCGCAACACACAGGGATGCCAGTGGACGTGCCCATCGTCCAAACCGACCTCGAGGTGGGTGCGGTCCGCGTCGGAGCATGGGCTGATATTGGCACCAATAGCACCCTGCTTCCCGGCGTGACCGTGGGCAACGGCAGCATTGTCGGGGCCGGGTCGGTGGTCACCCGGGATGTAGAGCCCTTTGCCATCGTAGCCGGTGTACCGGCCCGTTTCCTGCGCTGGCGGGAGGGCTTCGATCCCCAGGAGCAAAGGATCAGTGAACAAAATGGAACTGCAGGGTAAGCGCGTTCTCATCACCGGCGGCGCGGGACTCATCGGCTCGCACATCGCCGATCTGTTGGCCGTCCAGGGAGCCGCTGAGATTGTGGTGCTCGACAATTTTGTGCGGGGACGCCGCGAAAACCTGACGGCCGCCATGGCGCGCGGGCGTGTCACCATCGTGGAGGGCGACATCCGCGACGTTAAACTCGTGGCGGAGGCCATGCAGGGCATCGACCTGGTATTTCATCAGGCTGCCATCCGCATTACGCAGTGCGCCGAAGAGCCGCGCCTCGCCCTCGAAGTGCTCGTCGACGGCACTTTCAACGTGCTCGAACAGGCGGTGGCCGCCAAGTTACAGAAGGTCGTTGCCGCATCTTCCGCTTCCGTGTACGGTCTGGCCGGCGCCTTCCCGACTACGGAGGACCACCACCCGTATCACAACCGCACGCTGTATGGAGCAGCCAAGGTATTCAACGAAGGGTTGCTGCGCAGCTTTCACGAAATGTACGGGCTGCCGTACGTCGCGCTGCGCTATTTCAAC
>Ga0210402_10000120_pt1 | contig 86265 bp, 73 predicted proteins | sample IncBWC7MmetaG_FD_161055 | JGI IMG/M metagenome (GOLD analysis project Ga0210402, IMG submission 161055) | Forest soil microbial communities from Barre Woods Harvard Forest LTER site, Petersham, Massachusetts, United States - Inc-BW-C-7-M | ecosystem: Environmental > Terrestrial > Soil >...
CCTTCGGGGATCCGGGCCACGTCGTCGTAGACGTAGAGATGAAACTCGTGACCGTGATGGAGAAACGACTGGATGGTCAGCCGTTCCATTGATGTTAGAGACGCTCCGATCCAGAGGCTCTGGATCACATCGGCCACTGCAGCATTTCCTCCCAGCGCCCCATCATCTCCTCCACGCTGAACCGCTGCACGACCTCGGGGGCGCGCGCGCCGAGGCGGGAGCGTTCCGCGTCATCGCGCATCAGGCCGCCGAGTGCGCGGGCCATCGCGCCGACTTCGTCCTTCGGCACCAGCACACCGTCGACGCCGTGGCGCACGATCATCCGCACGCCGGGAGAGCAGTCGAAGGCGATGACCGGAAGCCCCGAGGCCATCGCCTCGCAGAGAGCGTTCGGAAATCCCTCCCGCCGCGAGGGCTGCACATAGAGGTCGGCGCGCGCCAGCACCTCGTCGTTGTCCGAGGTGAACCCGCACAGCGTTATGCGATCGGCAGCACCGAGCTTCGTGACATAGGCCTGGAGCTTCTCGCGATCACTTCCCTTGCCCCAGATCTCCAGCCGCCACCGCGGATGTTCGGCGGCGATCCGCGCGAATGACTTGATCAGCAGGTCGTAGCCTTTCTCCCATGACAACCGGCCGAGCGATGCCAGCACGCGCGTGCCGTTGCGATCGTCCCGCCGCGGCACGTCGCGCGGGAAGACAGGATTCGGAATCCAGGCGCCGCGCCTCACTCCCTGCCGGACGTAGTACGCCAGGTCGCCCGCGGTCAGCGCGATGACCGCCGTCGCCAGCCGATAAGCCTCGGTGCGCAGTTTCTCGTTCGCGTATGGCCTGGCGATGCCGCGCTCCGAGACGAAGACGCGCATGCCGAGCCCGCGTGTGGCGGCGACGGTGCGGATGTTCGTCGAGTTGATCATCGAGATGATGGCCTGCGGCCGCGTATCGATGATGGCCTTCCGGAGCGTGGCCAGAAGCGGATGCAATCCCCGAAAGTACTCGCGCGATTTGGGTGTGAAGATGGCCAGCGCCGCATCGACCTGCCGGAGCATTTCCGCCGGCGGCTCGGGCCGCTCCCGGAACGGGACCTCCCAGTTGAGGTCATGGTGTACGACCCTCTCATCGAGCACGTACGCCACCGGTTCTACGCGGCCCTGGTACATCGTCACGATCGAAATAGTCCACCCGCGCGCCGCCCAATAGTTGGCCATGTTGACCGTGGCGCGCTCGGAGCCTCCTCCACGAAGCGATGCGATGACGAACGTAACGCGCATGGATCAACGAGCCCGATAGGCGGCCACGGAGGATTCGAAGTCGGCGGGCGGCGGCATCGATACCAGCGGCACGTGGGTGGCGTCGCCGCGGCCGTGGGCGACGAGGAGCGGCGCGCGCGACCGGAGGATGGCCGGCGTGGTGTAGCGGACGATGAAGCCGGTGCGCGGCGCGGAGGAATGGTTGGCGTTCGAGCCATGGACGATGTCGACGTGATGCAGCGACATTTCTCCGGGGCGAAGCACGACGTCGACGGCATCATTGTCATCGACCTCCGCGGCGATCTCCTGGCCGTGGCTGAGTAAATTCAGAGGCTCCGCTGTGACGGCATGCGCGAGCTTGGTCTTGTGCGATCCCGGAACGACGCGCATGCAACCGCTGGAGACCGTGCTTGACGTGAGCGCGATCCACGCGGAGAGCGAGGGCGCGTCGCCGAGAAAGTCGGCGTAGTGGCCATCCTGATGCCAGGCCACGAACGACGCATCGTGCGGAGGCTTCGAGAGCATCAGCGAGCCCCAGACCAGAACATCGTCGCCGAGGATCTCCCGCACGGTATCGACGATCACGCGGTGCGTGGCGATCTCCCTGGCCCATTGGAAGAAGAGATGGAGCTGGTCGAGACGCCGGTCGCTCCCGCACTCCGCCATCGTCCGGCTGATGTCGGCGCCATAACGCTCCACCTCCGCATCGGTCAGGACACGCAGAGGAAAAATGATGCCGTCGCGCGCGAATCGTTCTTTCACGGCTCGAATACCTTCTCGAATGCCCGCACGATGTCGTCCATATCCTCGACGGTGTTGGGGGAGTTGATGCAGGTGAACCAGATCAGCTCGCGGTTGAGTGCCTCCGAACGCGGCAGCGTGCCGGGTCCGTAGCGAACTTCCGGGCGAAGGGCGAATGGATGGCCGGCCATGCCATAGGCGATGCGGCGCGCGAAGAGCGGATGCTCGTGCAGCAGCCTCTCGTACCCGCCGACCGCGGGAATCCCCTCGCGCTGCAACCGCGCCACCACCTCATCGCGCGACGGCATCCCGTCGCGCCGGACGTAGCGGAACGTCGTCGCGTACGGCGCCTCCTCGACATGCGGATCAATTCGCTGCGGGACGAGGAAGGGAAATCCGCGCAGACCCTGCACGAGGCGAGACTGGTTGGCGCGCCGGGCGCGGTTCCGTTCGTCGAGTTGCTCCATCTGCGCCACGGCCACGGCGGCCTGCAGCTCCGTCAGGCGGAGGTTGAAGCCGATCACGTTCACCAGCTCGGCGTCGCTCCAGTCAAAACCGGCCAGCCCTTCACCGTGATTGCGGATGAGGCGCAGCTTCAAGGCGACGCCAGGGTCGCTGGTGACGACCACTCCTCCTTCGCCGCAGGTGACCGTCTTCGTCTCCGTCAGCGAGAAGATGCCGGCGTCTCCAAACGAGCCAACCTCGCGGCCGCGGTAACGCGCCCCGGGAGCCTGCGCACAATCTTCGATGACGCGCAATCCGCGGCGGCGGGCCATCTCCATCAGAGCATCGACGTCGGCGCAGTTCCCGCCGAGGTGAACGGCGGCGACGGCGCGGGTCCGTTCCGTGATCCTCGACTCGGCGCCGGCAACGTCGATACAGAGCGTTTCGGGATCAACCTCGACGAAGACCGGCACCGCGTCGAAGGCCAGGATGGCCGTGGCGGTGGCGTGGAACGACATGCAGGGAACGAGCACCTCGTCGCCCGGCTCGAGGCCGATGGCGCCGAATGCGGCCACGAGACCCGACGTCGCCGAGTTGACGGCAACGCCGTACGTCGCGCGGCAACGTTCGGCGAACATCGCTTCGAGCCGGCGCACCATCGGCCCGCCGAGAAAGCGCAGCTCGGACGACGCCAGTTGCAGCGCCGCGGCCGACGACAGCGTGCCCCCTTCGCGGATGTCGGCGCCGTTCGCACCGGCGCGGAAGCCTGACCAGCACCCGCTCCGGAGCACCTCCAGCAGCAACTCCTCTTCCCGGCCGGCGATCTGGCAGGGGGGAGCAAACGGGCGCGTGCGCACCGGCGTGTGCCGCTCGGGGAGCGTTGCCGTCATGCGCTGGCCTCCTGCCGCAGCAGACAATCGTCCGCCATGGCGGAGATCGGCGTGAGATCGACGCTGCAGTGAAACGGCTCCCGCAAAGGAAGGATCTGGCGGTTCGAGACGGCGTTGTAGTTCAGGTAGAAGATGCGGCGCGGCCAGGGAGAGATGTTCGCCGCCGATCCGTGAACGGACAATGCGTCGAAGAAGACCACCGTTCCCGGCGGCCCCATCACCGGCTCGATCCCCTCCTCGGCCGCCAGGGTGGCGATGATCCCATCGTCGATATCCATCGCGTCCGGGTTGTAGAAGTGCCCGCGCTTGTGTGAGCCGGGAATGATGAGAAGCGGTCCGTTGCAGGGGTTGACGTCATCGAGATAGATCCCGACCACGACCGTCTGCGGCCGCGCCATTCCATCCTGCCGGTACCATTGGTTGAAATCCTGATGCCACGCCCATCCGGTTCCGTGGAAGCTCGACTTGGCATTGAGCCGCGATTGGTAAACGTGCACGCGGTCGCGGACGATCTGCTCGCTCGGCGTGACCAGGCGTGGATGGCGCGACAAACGCCGGAAAACCTCGTGATGAAAATGCGCGCCGAACACCATCCTCACGACGCTGGCGTCGCGCTCTTCGCGCACCACGTCAGGACCATTGCGGCTCAGGAGGTCCGGGATGGCTCCCTCGATCACATCGAGCTCGGGCGGTGCGAGAAGACCGCGAAAAACGAGAAAGCCTTGTTCGTCGTATCGCGCGATCTGCTCATCGGTCAATCGCATGCTCGTCATTCCTCAATCGTGAAGGACAGGCCGCAACGGAAGGAACTCTCCGAGCCAGCCGACGACCGGGCTGTCGCGCTGGAGCGGCGGCCGGACGGAGCGAAGAAACTCGGGAACGTTGAAGTAGCGATTGTAATGGACATGCACGAGCTCCTCGAGCTGCGCACTGCGCAACGGCTGCGGAAGCAGCGGGCGTCCAATGAGCGGATAGTTGTAACGGCCGTCGAGGATCTCCACCCGCTCCCAGACGCGCGCCAGCACGACCGCAAGCGAGAGTTGATCGAGATAATGCCGATCGCCGCCCGGCGGAAGATGACCCGATTCGATGAGCCGGAGAAAGTCGCGCTTCCACTGCGCGAACAGACCCGCCGTACGCCTGGCCACCACCAGCCCGGAGTTGACGTACGCACGGACCCGCTTGCGATCGCCAACTGTCTCCACCCAAGGCCGGTTCGTTACGCCGCACAACTCGTACATCCGCTCCCAGTAGGGGTCGATGGGATCGCCCGGACCGGCTGAGGCCACGCGGCGGTGACGCGTCTTCCAATGCTCGTGATCGGGATCGTGGAGCGGTTCCTTGCCGTGGCGCCAGTAGTCGACCGGCCGCGCTGCGGCGTCGATCCCCTCGGCGAGCGCAAACGCGGAGGGTTCCGAGGTCAGAATCGTGTCGCTATCGAGAAAGGCCACAAAGTCGGTCGTGGCCATTTCCTCTCCCCTCGCCGAGGCGAAAACCTTGTTGCCAATCGCATACTCCGCCAGATCGACATTGAGCCGCTCGGTGACGTGAGTGGCGCCGAGGGACTCCAGACCGCGCCGGGTCTCGTCGCTCACGTCCGTGCCGAGGCGCGGCTGGAATGTCAGGATCGGTGAATCCGCAAAGCGGCCGCCATAGCGGCGGATCGACCGGCAGAGAAGGAGCGTCTTCTCCTCCAGCTCTCCGCGCTCGACGCAGGCGATGAATGTGATCGTCACGTCAGCCTCTTCTCTCCGCGCCTGCGAGACTCATCACGTAGTCGGAAAGGAGCCACGACACCGGCACCACGGCCCGCGGCATCTGCTGCAGGCCCGTGCCCGGCGTGAGATTGACGCACTCCACGCCGCGTCTATGGGCCTGCTCGCAGAACCTTCCCCACCCTTTCGCCACCTTTCGGAAATGTCCGAACGAGGAGGCAAAACCACTGGTGTGCGTCCCAGCGCCGTTGGCGTGGCGGCCATCGCCTGCCACCATGTCCAGGCCGATGAAAGCCAGCCGTTTGAAACCGCGCCGCGGAATCCGCTTGCCGCGCTCGTCGGCGATGCGCTCGCGCTCCTCGCGTGCGGCAGGGTCATCGGGCCACGGATTGGCCAGCCAGTTGCCGACGATCATGGCGCTGCTGCCGCCTTTGTAACCGGCGTCGTGATCGTCACTCCATCCGCGCACGCCATCGAGCTCGTCGAGCTCGCGGACGTACGTCTCTGCCTTCATGCCCACGGCCTCCGCCGAGGTGATGCGCCACGCCGGCGTCTCCTCCCACACGAGCGGCAACGCCGGCACGCTGCGGGCCAGGCCGAGCTTGAGGTCCATCGCCGCCATGCAGGTGAAACGAACGTCGTGACGAAGCACTCCCGCTGCCGTCGCTCCGCCATTGATCGAGACCACTTCACCCGCGCGATGTACGTCGGCCCACGCGGCCGCGGAGAAGAGGTCGAGCGAAGGCCCGGCGCAGACGACCACGGCGACGCTCTCGTCAATCATGATGATCTTCTCCGAGCCGGTTAACGGACTGAGCGCCGGTGAAGGGAGATGACACAACCCAACATCGAGAGCCCTTCTCCCCGCGCACGGGGAGAAGGTGCCGAAGGCGGATGAGGGGATCCCCACACTCGCGCATGTAGCAACACCCCTCACCCGCACTCCGCTTCGCTTCGTGTCTCCCTCTCCCCGCGTGCCGCGGGGCGAGGGACTCTCGATAGTGTGATGACGACGGTGCCATTAGAAGGGCGACACTCCTCTCCGAGGACATCATGCCGCCTCTCCCCGCGCGCTTTGCGGCAGGGCGAAGATCCTCTCGCGCGCCTCGGCGATGAAATTGATATGCAGCCGTGGAAGCGGCGTCGGCGATCGCTGCGTCACGCCGTGGATGGAGTCGGGCGAATGGATGAAGAAGACCAGCCGGTTTGCAGAGTAGCCGATCCGCTTGACCGTCTCGACACGGCGTAGGTCGACGGAACGGTCGCCGTTGTAACGCCTCTGACCCGGCCGGAAGCGATAGAGCTCCAGGTCGCCGCCATCGGCATGATCGTCGGGCGGACGCATGTAGAGCATCCCCGCGTACAGCGCTACCTCGCGGTCGACGTGACACGGCGCGGAGCTGGATCGGCGGCGCACCGGCGACGTCCAGGTGATCTGACAATCCAACGCGAAATCGGCCATCGGCTCGGCGTAGCGAACATTCGTCGCGGCATCCTCGAGCCGCTTGCCGATGCCCGCTTCGAGCGCCGGGTGCAACGAGCGGATGGCATCGCCGAAAACCGCCGTCACCTCGCGGAAGAACTCGTTCGACGTGTGGTGCGCCGACAGCTCCCGCCATACGTTCGCGTAACCTGTATTGCGGATCAGATCCTGCCCCGGAATGCGGTAGTTGCAGTTGTTCTGGATGGCCCCGTTTCCGATGAACGACCGCTCATCCGGAAACGACGCCGCCAGCGCGCGGTACAACTCCGGCTCGAGCGCGTCGTCGATCACGACGTGCGGAAACGGCTCGCTCACGACGGAGGCGGCCGTGGCTTTGTGCAGGATTGATTTCATAGCGCCGCTGCGATCGTCTTCGGCTGCCGGATCAACGGCAGCACTTCCTCTCCGAAAAACTCCATCGATTCCAGTTTCGGCCAGCCGGCCAGGATGAACTGCGAGACGCCGGCGTCGACGAACTCTTCGATCCCTTCGGCGATTTCCTGCGGCGAACCCACAATGGCAATGCAGGGAGCGCCGTGCGTACGAACCGCCCCCGTCCAGAGCCACGGCGTGAGCCACTCCGACTCGCCCGCCCTGGCGTAGGTCGTCCGGACGTTGACCGAGTCGCTCTTGCGCATGAACTCGCGCTCCTTGGCCCCGTCATCGAATCCGTCCCGCGTCTCCGATACCAGCGCGTACGCCGCCTCCAGCGCCTCGCCGCGCGTGGCGCCCCCGATGATCGAGCAGCGCACGCCCAACTCCTTGCCGGCGGCGAGCACGTCCGCGCCCCGCTCGCGCATCGTCTCCGGCGTGTCGGGGATCTGCATCCAGATCGTCCCCTGACTGATCGCCAGATCGTGCGCTGGTTGCGAGTTGCCGGCGATGAAGAGCTCCGGGAAGGTCCGGCCGGCGGCGGTGAACGGCGTGTTGATCTTTCCCCCCTCGACCTTGTAGTACTTCCCTGCGAAGTTCACCGGCCCGTCCCGGCGCCACAACGCCCGGCAGACCGCCAGGAACTCCTCGGTACGCGCATAGCGCTCGTCATGCGGCAGCCAGTCGCCGTAGTAGTGTTGCTCTTCCGGCGTGTCTCCGGCGATCACATTGATGGAGAAACGGCCCTCGATGAGCGTGGAGAGCGTGTTGAGCTGCTGCACGAACGACGTCGGGCAGACCAGGCCCGAACGATAGGCGACGATGAACTTGATCGTCTCGGTCTGCAGACCGATGGCCGCGGCGAGGAACATCGGATCGGGCTTCGACCATCCGAAGTCGGTCAGCAGCGAGTCGATCCCCAACTCCTCGGCACGCTTGCAGAAACGGATGCGTTGCCCGAGATCCGGCAGCCCGGTCTCGCCGAGGCTTGCCTGATGTCCGCGCGAGGCGCCGTGGCGTTCGCCTCCCTGAGTCAGCCGCCAGTGAAATTTCAGCTCATTCATGATGCCGCCACCTCCACTCGCCTCGCTTCCACCTCTTCGCGCGCGCGCACCCGCGGCAGAACGAGACGGCGAAAGCGCTCCATCTCTTCCAGATCGGGCCAGCCCATGAAGAGGAACTGCGTCACGCCCGCGTCGCGATAGGTGAAGAGCGCATCCGTCACTTCCTCCGCCGAGCCGACGATGGCTACCGACGGCGCGCCCATGTAGGGCACCGCGCCGGTCCAGAGATACGGCGCCGGCCAGTCGTCCGCGTTTGCCAGCTTGTAGGTCGAGGTGAAGGCCACCGAATCCGACTTGCGCGCAAACTCCTCGTGCGTCCTCCGCGGAGCGCCGTCGAAGCGGGCCAATAGGCGCTCCGTGGCCTCGATGGCCTCTTCATGCGTCTCGCGCACGAGAAGCGAGACCAGAATGCCGACCTCGATGCCGCCGTCGATGAGCGGCTTGACGCAGTCGCGCATCGCCGCCGCCGGCTGGGGCAGGCGCCACATGCAGTCGGCGTGTTTCGCCGCCAGCCTCTCGCCGGGAGCGGAGTTGCCGCCGAGAAAAATCTCCGGAGAGGTCCGGTCGGGAGAGACGAATGGCGTGCTCAACTTTCCCTTCTCCACCGTGTAGTACTTGCCGGCGAAGTTTACTTCGCCCGAGCCTTTCCAGAAGGCGTTGCAGACGGTGAGGAACTCGTCGGTCCGCTCATACCGCTCGTCGTGCGCGAGAAAATCGCCGTAATATTTTTGCTCTTCCGGGGTATGTCCGGCAACGACGTTCAGACAGATGCGTCCGCCGGTGACCGCGGCCACGCTGTTCACCTGCTGCACGAAGAGCGTCGGTGAACAGACGCCGGAACGAACGGCCACCATGAATTTGATGCTCGTGGTCAGCATGCCCAGAGCAGCGGCCAGCACGATCGGATCGGCGCGATGAAAACCGAAGGCCGTCAGCAGCGATTCGATGCCGCACTCCTCGGCCTGCCGGCAGAAGCGGATGTGGGCGTCGAGGTTCGGGATTCCTGAAACCGCCCCGCGCGCCTTGGCCCCCTTCAGCTCCTCGCCGGCCGAAGACATGCTCCAGTGGAATCGAAGCGCCATTGTTCAGCCCCTCACCTCGGCGACGATTCCCATCTCGTCGAAGCGCATACGCACCAGACTTTGGATGCGGCGCGCCACCTCGGCGTAGACCTCGTATCCGTGCCCGATCGGGTCGGGGATATCACCTTCAGGATCAAGACACTGCGCCTTCACCGCCGCCTCCGGGTATTGCTGCACGAGCATCACCCTCTGCGGCTCGGTCATGCAATAGATAACGTCCGCCGCGGCGATCAGCTCCGCCGTCAGCGGCCGCGCCTCATGGTGCCCCGGAGTAATGGACAGCTCCCGCAATGCGTCGTGCGACTCTCCCGTCATCGGCGCGCCGAGGCGCGGCGTCAGCCCGCCGCTCTCCGCGCGCACGCGGGCAACCGGCGACAGGCCCAGCCGCGTGGCCACCTCGGCGTTGGAGATCGCCGCCGCCATCGGCGAACGGCAGGTGTTGCCGCTGCAGACGAAGAGGATCAGCCGCTCCCGCACCGTCACCAGCGCCGCGCCGCGGAGGCGGTTGCCTGTCACGAACGCCCAAGCGTCCTCGATCCGGTGATGGAAGGGCGATAGGAGCAGCAGTGCTGAGAGAATCATCCCCGAGCCGATCAATTGCGACGATGGCGGAGCTGGGAAGGCGGACAGTTTCGACAACGCGTACACGGCGCTGAATCCTGCAAGAAAGCTGGCGCCACAGAAGAGCGGCACGCAAAAGGTGTTCTCCCGTCCGTCGAGATAGATCAGCGTTCCGAAGATGTTGTGGCTGGCGTAGAAGACCCCGATCAAGACAACCGGCAGGATCGCCGCGGGATGCAACATCCAGAAGGTGGTGAAGCCGTGGCGTAGCGCCAACGCGCTCGGGCCGCTGCCGAACAGCGCCGCGATGGCCGGAATGGCCGGCAGGAGGATGATCGTGACCAACACTTCCTGTACAAAGTAGGCGCGCGTGACCTCGGGATCGTGCACCTTGGCCAGCTTCGTCATACACGGCGTGCGCAGCGCGTAGCCGCTCAGGTAGACCCCGAGATTCAGCGCCGCCAGCAGCGGCAGCGAGTAGTCATTCGCCGCGGCGAACGAAACCGCCAGCGCACCGAAGCTGATGACCAGCGCCGCCCACGAGAACCAACGAACTCTCCGCTTGTACGCCACGTCGATGACCGGCGCCATGATCAGCAGGCCGCCGCGCATCATGATGAGCGCGAGGACGATCGAGATCCCCTTGAAGGTGTAGGCCACCGTCGTGCTGCCGATGATCAGCGCAAGCCCGAATCCGGAGAGAGCGATGGTTGGCGTCGTCACCGGCACCGGAATGCCCAGGAACCGGCGGAAGCGCGCGTACTTCCACCATCCCACCAGAGTGATGATCAGAGGGACCATGAAGACCGTGCCGAGGATCGCCGCCGGCAGAATCTCCAGTCCGAGGAGACCCTTCGGTACGCCAGGCACGAGACCGGAGGTAACTGCTTTCGACAGTCCCGCGTACGGCGTGTAGAACACCACCAACCCCAGCGCGAACGCCCAGACGATTCGTTTCGGCATAGTCAGCGTCATGTCGGTTCCTCACGGCTTGAAAAAGGACGAATCGAAGGTCTTGCCGAGTACCGACTTGCCAATCGTGGCCAGCACCTGATCGTCGTTGTCGTGCCGCACGTACATCGACAGGTCACGGACGATTCTCTCGACGGGACTGGGCCGGTTGAGCGCACGCGCGCCGCAGGCGCGCACGGCGTGGTCGACGGTCTCCAGCGCCAGATGCTCGACCAGATGCCGCGCCCGGCTCCCCGCCACCTGCGCCTCGGCATACGCACCGCTCTCCCAGAGCGTAGCCACGTGGCGCAGCCAGAGGTGCGCGGTCTCCACCGCCACCGCCATCTTTGCCACGTGATGCTGGACGTACGGATCATCGGTCTTGTGCTGGCAGCGGATGTAGTCGATCGCGTAGTCGTAGGCCGCTTCCGCCGCGCCGAGGAACGACGACGCGTAGTGGGGCACGAAACACGTTTGCCAACCCTCGCGAAGATACTGGCCCGGCGTACCGATGATGTTCTCGTCAGGGATACACGTGTTCTCGAATTCGACCACATGGCTGACGGTGGCGCGCATGCCGAGGGGATCCCACCAACGGGGATCGACGCGCACCGACGGGTCGCGAAGATCGCAAGCTGCGAGCAGCACGGTGTCGGCCGCCGCGCCGGTGGCGTGCCGCGCCCCCCCCGGTCCGGCCGTGCTGACCAGAAGAAGAGCCCACGTCGCGCCTCCCGCGCTGGTGCAGAACGCTTTCTTGCCGTTGAGCCGGTAGCCCCCCCCGTAATCGCCATTCACGCGCTCGAGGTTTGTGCCGAAGCGCGACGTTTCGCCGGGCGCCCGCGCCTGCGGCTCGCCGCTCCAGGCCACCCACGTCTCGCCGCGCTCCACCACTCCGGGGAACCACCGCCGCTTCTGCGCCTCATCGGCCATGCCGTCGAGCAACACCAGCGAATTCGCGTGACCCTCCCAGCAGCGGGCCAGCGAGAGATCGGCGCGAGCGATCTCCTTCGTCATCATCCATAGGGTGAAGACGTCGCCGCGATACGGACCGAGACCGAGACCACCGTAGCTTTCGGGAATGGTCGGCGCCCCAAGCCCGGTGGCGAAGAGATCGTCGAAGTCTTCCTTCGGAAACGAGGCCTCGGCGTCGTATTGCGCGGCACGTGCCGCGAACTGCGCGCGTGCCAGCCGTGCCACTTGCTCGACCAGCGCCCGGCCGCGATCGGAGAGATAGATCCCCGCGATCGGGCGGGGCTCGCTCTCCGTCTGCCGGATCGGTGTCACGTCCGCGGTCATCCCTTCACCTGATGGAAAAACTCGCGATCGAAGAAATGCGAGCGTCCGCTGCCGTCGAGGAAGGTGATGAGCTCCACCACCACCAGCACGCCGAGTTTCACATTGGCCTGCAGATCGACACGCGCCTCGCCGAGCTCGAAGCGCGCGCTGAACGCCCCCGCCGCCCGCTCCTCGAACGTGAATGCGTAGACGGACGCCGGAACGCTTCCCCAATCCCCCGGCGTGCGGGCGTAGCGTCCGTAAGCGCGTACGTCGATCGATCCGCCGTCATTCCTCGTGCAGACGATTCGGGCGATCGATCCCTCGGCGTTGGTATTGCGCCAGTCGCCAACGAGCACGCCGGGATCGAGCCCAGCCACAGCCGGTGCGGTAACGGTCATGATTGGTCACCATCGACGGCCCGGTAGAAGAACTCGCGGGTGAAGCGGTCGGAGAGCGGAGCGGAATGGCGGAAGGTGATAAACGTCGCCACGACCAGTAGGCCGAGGTTCAGATTGGCCTGGACCTCGACGTCGAAGTCGTCGAAGCGGTAATGCGTGGTAAACGCTCCGGCGCGCGCGTCACCTGTTCCGATGCCGCCGGAGTAGAGCACCTCGGCACGCACACGTCCCCACGAAGGAGGCGACGGCGGCGCGCTGCCGAAGATCGTCACGTAGAGCTCATCCCCTTTCGTATCGACGATCAGCGAGTCGATCCACTGCTGCTTGTCGTTCGTCTTCTTCCACGAGCCGGCCAGCGTCTCCACGACGATCCGCGGCCGTGGTGGCTTGAGATCGGACCGTTCCCATCGCTCGGCGAGCCGGGCTGTCGATGCCGTCATCCCATCCTCCTCAACATGGCTCCACCCTTAGCATGGCTCCGCCCTTTTCGGGAAAGCGATCCAGAATCGCCACGAGCCAAGCGTGCGTCATCGAGAATCCTCGGGTGTTCGAGAGAGTGTAATCCTCCAGGTAGACGGCTGCCGCAAGCACCGTGTGAAAACGAACGGCGGCGGGGCAGATTCACATCCCGAGGCAAAGGATCGTCTTATCATCCGACGTGACCAATCGTCTCCTCGCAGCGACCGCCGCCGCTCTGTTATGGCTGTCAGCCGCGCTCGCCGCACCGATGCACTCCCGGCACACCGACAAGGGAATCGTCGTCGACCTCACCGTCACGCCGCTCGCCGGCGCCGATCTCCGCGAGGGAGGGCCTGCCCGAATCACCCTGAAATTCACCGACGCCACCACCGGCGCGAAACTGCGCGGCATCAACCCCGCCGCCTGGTTCGCCGCCCGCGAGGACGCGGCTCCTCCCTCCGGCCGCACCGCCTGCGAAGCCAGGATCGCCGCCTTCCTGAGCGGCAACCTCTTCTCCGAGCCGGCGCTCGACCTCAACGTCTACGACGTGGTCACACTCAACGAAGATCCAACCCTCTCCGTCGTCGATCCGCGATTCAGCTTCGGCGGCTCGCGCCTGCTCGCCCTCGTCGCGTTGCGCAGCCGCGGCTACGACTGGGCGCTCAGCGGCGCCAATCGCCTCTTCGTGACCATGCCCGACGCCAACGCCGTGGCCGCCGTCGACACCGCCACCTGGAAGGTGGCCGCAAACCTCGACGTGGGCGTGAAGCCGAAGCGCATCGCCGCCCAGACGGGAAGTGATGCAGTGTGGGTCACCAGCGATACGGCGGTTGCCCGAATCGCGTCGAACGATCTCACCGTCGGGACCCGCATCCCCGTTCCGGCCGGCGATCACGACCTCGCTTTTAGCGACGACGGCCGTTACCTGGTCGTGACCAGCGGCGAAGCGAATGTGGCCACGTTCGTCGAGACCGGCAGCCCGCGCAAGCCGGTCGCCGTTCCTCTTTCGTCTCCCCCCGAGGCAGTGGCCTTCTCGTCGGCCAGCGGCATGGCCTACGTCCTCGGGAAGGACGGGAAGATCGCCGTCATCGATCCGAAGACGCGAAAGGTTCGCGACACCATTCAGGCCGAGGCTGGGGCGACGCGCATCCGCTTCGCCCCCGGCGGCCGCTACGCCTTCATCGTCAACACGCCGAAGGATCTGATCCAGATACTCGATGCCGCCTCGGGGAAGATCGAGCAGCGAGGCAAGTTCGAGGGGGGGCCGTTCGAAGTCACCTTCACCCAGAATCTCGCCTATGTCCGCCACCTCCGGAGCGACGTCGTGCTGATGGTGCCGCTGGCCGATCTGAGGGAAGGGAAAGCAATCTCCGTGGTCGACTTTCCGGCAGGCCAGAAATCGTTCGGCGAGGCCGGCTCCCCTACGCCTGCGGATGGCATCGTCGAATCGCCTGAGCCCGGCTCCGTGCTCGTGGCCAACCCCGCCGATCAATCGATCTACTACTACAAGGAAGGGATGGCCGCGCCGATGGGCACGTTCTCGAACTACGGCCGCGCACCGCGCGCCGTCATCGTGATCGACCGCACTCTGCGTGAACAGAGCCCCGGAGTCTTCACTACCGTGACGCATCTCCCTGACCCCGGCTCCTACGACGCCGCCGTCTTCGTCGACTCCCCCCGCGTCGTAACCTGCTTCGACGTCGCCGTCCGCGAAGACCCCAAACGCGCCGCCGAACGAATCGCCGGCGTCACCGTCGAGCCCCTGCTCGACACCCGCACCTTCTCCTCAGGCGCCCCGGTCCACCTGACCTTCCGCCTCACCGACCGCGCCACCGGCAAGCCGCTCAACAACCTGAAGGATGCCCGCCTCCTCGCCTTCCGCGCCGCCGGCGGCTGGACCCGCCGCGAGGCCCTAACGTCACTCGGCGACGGCCGCTACGAAACGACCATCACCCCGACGCAGGCGGGGATCTACTACGTGTACGTCGAGAGCGCGCAGATGGACCTGCGGCCGAATAGCGGGCAGTTTCTGGCGATCGAGGTTACGGGGAGGTGAGGAGAGGTGGATTAGTGATCAGTAGATTGGTCGATCGGGAACTTTCGCCCGCGTCCCAGCGTCACCCATGAGGGCCGGTCGATGGCAAGCGGCGGGACATCGATAGGTGTTTCCCAGGCATCCGGGTCGTTTAATCGTTCTATTGTCTGGTGCTCGATTTCGTCATCCGAGTATTTTCGTTTTCGTGAGCTCATAGATACAAAGCGGTTCGCGTCACGTGGCTACAATTAACACCGAACCATTCTAAAACATTGACCTGAGCGGGATCAACCGCCCTCCTGTCATCCGGGCCGGCTGAGCCGCGGAGGGCATACACCACCTACTCTTGAGCCGGAGCACTATCACTGCTCAGCCGACTGCTTGGCTCGCTGCCGCCGCGGAGGTCGAAATCGGTGCCGAAGGAGGAACCATGATGGTCGCCTGATTCTGATCAGGTCCTTGAAACGTTGTTCTTCGCGCAACGGCTGCATGGAGCGATCGCGCGCAGCTAAGGCAGACGTTCTTGCTTCCAGCCGAATCGCAAATTCCAGATGCGCTAAGGCATCGGACGTCCAGTGGGCGTCTTCGCCTGCCCAGAACTGCACGTCCTGCGTCGCGGCCACGTGACGTTTGCTAGCGGCCGTGATCTCTTCGTAACTCAGATGATCATCTACTGATGTCTGAAGGGCCTTCCTGGCAGCTTCTGCCTCCTCCTTCGCAGCTTCGATTTGCGCCCGGGCATCCCTTAGCCAGGCCGCGGCAGTGCATGCCAGGTTGTACTGAAAGGCCGCGATGGGCCGCCACAGATCACGGTTGGAAATCTGCGGGGGACTGACATTTTCGCCCGCCTCCTTCCTGAGCCCGGCGATCATGACGATCACGCTTGGCTTCAACTGATTCAGAAAACGCCCGAATAGTGCGTCATTTTCAAGTGATCGCAGCAGCTTTCCGCGGCGTCGGGCTCTTAATCGAGCGGCAGTCCGGCGCATACCAACGAGACGCAGCACCGCATAGAGTCGAACGCTCCGGCCCGGAGTCCTGCGGCGCGCCACGATAGCCTTCAGGGCTTTTTTGATCTCCCCATGAAGCTCCTGAGCTTCGCAAATGGCGGCTTTGATGTCATTCTTCTGGTACTTGGCCGCGGCCAGACGGAACGTCGCAGAATAGTAAACCGCGTCATTCTCTGTTTGATCGTCAAGAGTTGCTTCGCGCTTAGCAATCTCGAGCTGATTCATCGCGCTATGAACACGGTCATCTTCGCATTCAAGAAGAAGCGCGCCAAGATTCATGCGTGCGGCAAGATTTGAGTCGTCTGCCTCCAGAGCCCTGATGTAAAGCGCCGATGCGGAGACCGCGTCGCCGGCGGCGTCGAAATTCATCGCAGCATTGCAAAGGGCATAACTACGCCACCGCGTTGTACCGTAGATCGCTTCCGCATTCCGTTTCACGCTTTCACCTCTTCACGAATTCTGAAGAGCATCCAAACCGCAGCGTGCTCGGCGAGGTCGTAGAAGCCTGATGGATCGTCTTGCGTGGCAGGCAACACTTTCGTATTGAACTCTTTCTGCCAGAGTGTGGACGTGTGCAGCAACTCTCCACGTCGAGTCATTGTTAAGGTCAAACCCGCACCTTTTTCTGATGACGGTGGGTGCAGATACCCTTCGATGGTGATGTTGGCAGAGGGCGTCAGAAACGTAAAAAGCGAGGGAATGATGCTCAGCCAAGTTAAGGTCGGTGGGAGTGCCTTCGAGATGTCATCTGGAAGCTGGAATGCCTGACGGGGACCATTCAGGAGACCCAACTTCGGTTCGTACGTCGTCTGGAATCGCTTCAGGCGTTCCCGCGTCATCGCTGCGAGGTTCTTCCCAATCTTGACTGAAACCGGATCGTCTTTGAAATCGCTGATCGAGATTGAAGGACGAAAAAACGCGCGGACTAGCAGGACAAAGATGAGAGGGAGAAAGATCTTCGACAACGCCACTCCATTCTCTTCCAGCCAGTGATTGACGCGCAGCATGATCCCTGGCCGGACGATGTTGTCGAGCTGGCCCCGCGGAAGCTTGTGGCCAGCCGCCAGCACCGTCCGGACCGACGCGAGAGCATCTGTCCAGAAGCCATTCTCAGACAGGCTCTTCGCACCAGCGAAGACGTCCATCTGATCCGCTTTCCCAAGGAGGGCCAGCGAGTTCGCAGCATCTGCAAATCCAGGCTCGTCTTTGAGTATGGCCAAGTATCGCGCTCTCGCCTCAGGCCGCTTCAAGGGATTGTTCTTCTCGAATTCCCTTGCATCATCGAAGCGTTTCCTAGCGGACTGCCACGTAGTATCCAGCTTCGTGAGGCCCGTCGATGCGCACGGTTCACCGCTCAGCTTTTCATACGCGGCACGCGCTTCGAGCCGCCTCAGCCCTTCACCGGCGAGCTGGTCCGCCTCGGCGCAGACTGGCGAAGAAGAGTGCGGCAAAGCGGCTCCGATCAACACAACTGTCGCGATCGCGAACATCGCATTCATGAGAGCACCTCGTTTCTAGGGTTGTAGGTATGGAGGGACACTTCCAGCCGTTTCCCTACCTGTCATCTTCCTACTGGCGAAAAGTGCACCTTCACCCCGACTTGTGGAGCATCGATCCGTCGATCCTCAACCGCGTGGTCATGGCTCCCTTCGTGCAACCTAACCGGCATTGACCTCACGAGCCCTCCCTCTCCTCCTTCTCGCACTCGCCGCCACCGCCCAGGCGCGCGTCAAGTCAGTTGTGCCGGTTTACACAGTCGCCGCGGCGAATGATGCGTCGAAGAGACCGTCGCTGAGCGCGAAAAGCCGGCCAGGATCGGCCGTCCTTCGCGTGCAGATTCTTCTCGATCGGGCCCATTGCTCGCCGGGGGAGATCGACGGACGGTACGGCGGCAACACGCGGCTCGCGGTCAGCGAGTTCAATCTGGCACGACGGATCAAGGGGGGATCGAACGTCACCGCCGGAACGTGGGCGGCGCTCGACAAGGATACGGAGCCCGTACTGGTGAACTACACGATCACCGCCGAGGACGTTGCCGGTCCGTTCGTGCCAATCCCGCCGGAGATGGAGGACAAGGGCAAGCTTCCGGCCCTCGGGTACCAATCGATCGGCGAAGAGTTGGGAGAGAGGTTTCACATCAGCCCGGCTCTGCTGCAGACGATCAATCGGGGTGTCGTGTTCGACAAGGCGGGAACGGTCATTCAGGTTCCCAATGTCACACGGCCTCCGCTGCCGAAGACGGCCGGGATGAGCATCCGCGTCAGCAAGCGGCGGTCGACCGTCGAGGCCATCGACGCGAAAGGAGCCATTCTGGCCAGCTATCCGGCCACAATGGGCAGCGCTCATGATCCCCTCCCGATCGGGAAGTGGAAGATCAACGGCGTGGAGTGGAATCCGACCTTCCACTACAACCCTGACCTCTTCTGGGATGCCGAGCCCGGCGACAAAAAGACCAAACTCCCCGCCGGCCCGAACAACCCGGTCGGCGTGGTCTGGATCGACCTGTCGAAGCCGCACTACGGCATTCACGGCACACCCGAGCCGTCGACCATCGGCAAGACCACCTCGCATGGCTGCATCCGGCTGACGAACTGGGACGCCAGCGAGCTGGCGGCGATCGTGACGCCAGGTATGCCCGCAGTGCTGGAGAAATGAGAGTCGTCAAGAGAATGACGTTCGCAATCGCCGCACTCTGTGTGGTGGGACTGGCGTGGGTGGCCGCGGGGACGACGCCGAACCAGGGCGATCCGCAGTCACACCCTTCGACGAAGACGTACACCATCCCCGCGCCGATCCTGACCACTTCGTCCGGAGATGCTCCCCGTCCCCTCTCCATGCCGGTGGCGGGCATCGATCCGAGCACGATCCACGACAACTTCAACGAGATGCGCGGCGGAGATACCCGCCGTCACGACGCGCTCGACATCCTGGCCCCGCGCGGAACGAACGTCGTGGCCACGGACGACGGGACGGTGAAGAAGCTCTTCACCAGCGTGCCGGGCGGACTGACCGTCTACGAGTTCGATCCGGATCAGCGTTACTGCTACTACTACGCCCATCTCGACGCCTACGCTCCCGGCCTGCACGAGGGACAGATCCTCCACCGCGGCGATCTGATCGGCTACGTCGGCACCACCGGCAACGCCCCGAAGGACACCCCGCATCTGCACTTTGCCGTGATCCGTCTCGATCCTGACAGGCGCTGGTGGACGGGGACAGCAATTGACCCCTATCCGCTGCTGTACAAACGGCGGTAACGCGGCACGGCCGCAGGCCGCCTGGATCGCTCAGTGGTGAGTGTCCTTCCCTGGTGACACTCGTGGCGTTTCTCACAACGAACGCGGAGATTTCTCCGATTCGCCCAGATTTTTCTGGAGCTGGAGCACAATTTCCTAGGGCTGGTTGAGAATTTTCTCGAGATGGCTGGCAATCTTTTCCACCAGGTTGATGATTTTCTCTAACTCCTTGATGATTTTCTCTAACTCCTTGACGATTTTCTCTAACCTCTTGGCAATCTTTTCCACCTAGTCCACAATTTTCTCGAGGTGGTCCACGATTTTCTCTTGCTGCTCGGAGATTTTCTCTACTTGGCTGACGATTTTCTCTAGGTGGTTGACGATTTTCTCCAGGTGGTCCACGATTTTCTCTACTTGGTTGAAGATTTTCTCTACCTGGCTGAAGATTTCTCCGCGTCTCCGCGTCTCCGCGTGAAAACGTCCTCCGGAAAACTCAGTGCACCCCATGCATCCGCAGCAACATCTGCCAAAGCGCGTGGCCGCCTCCGAACACGAGAAACGCCGCTACCAGAACAACGACCAGAATCACGATCCATGACGATCTCTTACTCATACGCAATTGCCTCCCTTACAGCGAGTCGAGCGGAACGCCGGGCTGGGTAGAAGCTGCTCAGCGCGGCGAGGATGAGGACGAGCAGCAGCCAGACGGCAGCGGCCAGCGGTGACATGTAGAAATCGAGGGCGCTGCGGATGAACATCTGTCCCGTCGCGGCATCGAGAGCGAAGGTGATCGGGATCGAGACGATGAGGGCGGCGCACCAGCTCAGGACGGCCATCACCATCCCCTCGAAGACGACGTCGCGGGCAATGGTGCCCGGGGTGGCGCCGATGGCGCTGAGGATGCCGATCTCGCGCGTCCGTTCGAAGACGTTCAGCGTCAGCGTCGACGTCAATCCCAGGCCGCCTACGAGCACCACCAACAGCGCGGCGAAGATCAGCGCGCTCTTGATGATCACGAGATGGTCGGAGAACGACTGGCGCGAATCGCTGAGGGACTGGATTCCCGCGACACTGATGCCGGCGCTCTCGAGCGCCTGCTCGATCGCTTTCGATGCCGCCACATGGCCGGCTACGTCAAGTTGCCGCGTCACGATGCGGACGCTGCGCGCGAGGCCCGGCGGCTTGCCGGTTACCCGGAGGATCGTTCGCGGCGGCATGTAAACCGTCGCATGCGGAGCGAGCTCTTTGACGATTCCGACGATGCGCAACCTGGCGACGTGGGCATTGACCTGGATCGGAATGTCGCCGCCGAGGCGGAGCGTGGGATCGAGCGATGAGACGGATTGATTGATGACGGCCACCGCATCGTCGTCAGGACGCAACCATCGCCCGGCGATCAGCGGCAGCGCGAGCAGCTTCGAATTCAGGTCAGGGCCGACCAGGCTGACGCTCGATTCCCCCACCATCGCCCCAGCCTCGGTCCAGCACTCGGCGTGCGCGACATCCGGCACCGAGGCCAGAGCCTGCATGACCTGCGCGGCCGGATAGGGACGTGAGAAGACCGCCTGGACATCGAAACGCCGCGCCCGCCCGTCGGCGTCGAGCGTCCGCGTCCAGGCCGCGGAGACATTCATCGCCGCGATGAACGCCGCGCCGCCCGCCGCCAGCGTAGCCACGGTCAGGATCAGCCGTCCGCGGCGATGAAACGTCGTCCGCAGCGACAGCATCAGCGGCCGCGGCAGCCAATGAATCCGCGCCAGCCAGCGATCGAACCGGCGCGTGCCGAACGGCTTTCCTCCGATGTCGTTACTGAACGCTTCGTGGATGCTGATCCGCGCCGCATGCGCTACCGGCCCGAGCGCAACCAAGAGCGGGATGGCGATCCCCGCCACAACCTCGGACACGACAATCCACAGCGCCGGCATGGCCCTGGTGATCGTCGCGTTCAGCATGCTCGCGGCGAACCGGGCGTAGGCCTGCCCCGCGGCGATGCCGAGGGGAACGCCGATGGCGATGGCGGCCGCGGCGAGGATCGCCACCTGGCCGAGGTAGAGCGACGCGATCTGGCGCGTCGAAGCTCCGATTGTTTTCATCACGCCGACCTGGCGGAGCTGTTCGGTCAGCAGGGCATGGATCATGGTCGCCACCAGGACAGCGCTCAGCGCGAACGTCAGCGCACCGAACGCGCCGAGGAGGTAGAGGAAGGTGTCCATCTGGGCGGCGTGCGGGTGGCGGCCGGGCGTGGGGACGTCGATGCGGGTAACGTGTCCGATCGATCGCGCCACGCGGTTGGCGACGTCGCGGATGTGCTTTTCGTCGAGTGTGTCGCCGGCGACGAGGAGACGGAGTTGATCCGCAGATGACGCAGATAAAGGCAGATGCTTATCTGTGTTCATCTGCGTCATCTGCGGATTGACTTTGACGAATCCCGCCACCGCATGCTCCATCCATCCCGGCGCCAGGCCGGCGGCGTGGACCGTTCCGGCGATGCGCAGCGGACGCTCGACGCGGTCGCTGGTGCGCACGATCACGCGGTCGCCGACGGCGGCGCGGGCGACGGAGAGCGAGGAGCACTCGATCAACACCTCGCCGTCGCCGGGCGGCCAGGCGCCGGTGTCGGATGTAAAGCGATCGAGACGGATGTCGCCAAAGTCGCGGACGACGTAGAGGATCAACGGAACCCACTGGCCTTTCCCTATAAACAGACGTCCGCCGATCACCGGCCGCGACTCGGCGTCGCGGACGCCGGGCATGTGCCGCACCGAGTCGACGAGCGCATCGCTCACGCCGCCGTCGAGCACGAGGATCGCCGACGCCGGCCTCGTGTCGCTGTACGTCGTCTTCAGCTCGCGCTTCAGGACCGAGTAGGACGTCAGGATCATGGTCACGCCGAACGCGCCGGCAGCCATAGCGGTGACCGCAAGCGCCGTGCGGAGAGGCGTGTCGGCGATGTCGCGAAACACTTTTCGCCAGCGAGGTGCGATCACGCCACACATCCGTCGACGATCGTGACCGTCCGACTGACCGCTGCCGCCGCCTCGCGGTCGTGCGTCACCACCAGCAGCGTCTTTCCCTCGGTGGACAATTCGCCGAACAGTTGGAAGATGGCGATGCTGGTCTCCGAATCGAGATTGCCGGTCGGCTCGTCGGCGGGGATGACCGGCGGATCGTTCGCCAGCGCCCGGGCGATGGCGACGCGCTGCTGCTGCCCGCCGGAAAGCGCCGACGGGAGCTTGTCCGCCTGATCGGCGACGCCGACGCGATCGAGCAACGCCAGCGCATGCCGCCGCCGCTGACTCCCCGGCCGCATGCCGCAGAAGTCCATCGGCAGCATGACGTTCTCCGCCACGGTCAGCGTCGGCAGCAGTTGGAAAAACTGGAAGACGAATCCGACGGTGCGTCCGCGCCACGACGCCAGCTCGCTGTGGGTCAGCTCTTGAATGCTCCTGCCGCCGACGCGCAACGATCCCGACGACGGCCGGTCGATGCCTCCGACCATATTGAGCAGCGTCGACTTCCCGCTCCCCGACTTGCCAACGATGGCCACGAACTCGCCGGGAGCGATCTCGAGGTCGATGTTGCGAAGCGCGGAGAAGGAGCCGGCGGGTGTTTCGTAGGTCTTGGAGAGTGCTTGAACATGGATCATGCCGCGCAGACTGAGGTGCTTGCGCTGAATGACGGTTGAATGGTTTGTTCAGGTGTGGTTCAGATTGAGGTGTGTTAATGGTTGCTGGGTTGCTAGGTTGCTTGGTTGCTCGGTTGTTTGGTTCCCAGGTTGTCAGGAGCCCGGACTACTCAGCAACTCAGCAACCTGGCAACCTAGCAACCCAGCAACCAACACACATGCGCATCCTCATCGCCGAAGACGAACCGACACTCTCCCGCCAGCTCGAAGCCGCGCTGACCGATGCCGGCTACGCGGTCGATTGTGCGTTTGACGGCGAACGGGCCGATTTCCTCGGATCCACCGAATCCTACGACGCCATCGTCCTCGACCTAGGATTGCCGAAAGTCGACGGCCTGACAGTGCTCCGCCGCTGGCGCGACGCCGGCCTGGGCGTCCCGGTGCTCGTGCTGACGGCGCGCGACAGCTGGCACGAGAAGGTCCGCGGCATCGACAGCGGCGCGGACGATTACGTCGCCAAGCCCTTTCAGATGGAAGAGGTGCTGGCCCGCCTGCGCGCGCTGATCCGCCGCGCCAGCGGACAGGTCAGCCCCGAGCTTCGCTGCGGCGAGGTCGTCCTCGATCCACGTAACGCCCGCGTCACGCGCGCGGGCGCCACGGTGAAGCTGACCGGCCACGAGTTCCGCGTGCTGTCGTACCTCATGCACCATCGCAACCGCGTCGTTTCGCAGAACGAATTGACGGAGCACATCTACGCGCAGAATTTCGACCGCGACTCGAACACGGTGGAGGTCTTCATCGCCCGTCTGCGCCGCAAGCTCGGCGCGTCTCTGATCGAAACCGTTCGCGGCCTCGGCTATCGGATCGCGGGCGAACAATGACGTCGTTCCGCACGCGCCTGCTTATCGGCTCGATCATCTTCGCCGGCGGCATGCTGGCTGTCTTTCACCTGGTGTCGATGACGCTGTTCAAGCGCTATCCGCGATCGTTCGTCATGCGCATCGACCATGTGTGGATCGTCGGCATGGCGCTGGTCTTTATCGCCATCGGCGTCTGGATGATGCGCCGCGGCCTCTCGCCGTTCGATGAGCTGCGCGCGCGGTTGACGAATGTCCGCAACGGCAGCGAGAAGCGGCTGGAAGGGCGGTACCCATCCGAGGTCCAGCCGCTGGTGAACGATCTGAACGCGCTGCTCGATCATCGCGACGAAGTCGTCCGCCGCGCCCTCGGCAAGGCGGGCGATCTCGCACACGGTCTGAAGACGCCGCTGGCTGTTTTATTGGTCGAAGTCCAGCGCGCCGAGGATGCCGGGCAGCACGAACTGGCCGCGGAGATGCGCATGCAGCTCGACCGGATGCGCCGCCAGATCGACTACCACCTCGCCCACGCCCGCGCCGCCGCCTCCGGTTCCACCCTCGGCGCACGCAGTTCCGTCCTCGAATCGGCGAGTGCCCTTGCCCGAACACTTCTCCGACTCCACGCAGACCGCGGCCTGACCATCGACGTTCACGTCGATCCCGATCACGCCGTCCAGGTCCAGCGCGAAGACCTCGACGAGATGCTCGGCAACCTCCTCGACAACGCCTGCAAGTTCGCCCGCTCCCGCGTGGTCATCACGTCGTCTATCAACGGACCCTCCATCCTCATCACCGTCGATGACGACGGCCCCGGCCTCGATCCCACGTTACGCGACGCCGTCCTCCAACGCGGCGTCCGCGCCGACGAAGCCGCACCCGGCTCGGGGTTCGGACTGGCGATCGTGCAGGACCTGGCGGAGTTGTACGGAGGGTCAATCGCATTGGAACGATCACCGGAGGGTGGGGTGCGGGCGGGGCTGGGTTTGGGGGGAGAACTGAACCGCAGATGACGCAGATGAACGCAAATTGAAAACGGCTCTATCTGCGTATATCTGCGTCATCTGCGGATAAAGGTCTTGACTCTCGGCGCAAGTTTCAAGGTCGGGTAAGCGGCGGCGTTCGTCCAGGCGTGCGGGCCGACTCGCGCTAACAACTATGTGGTATCCAGCAACCCTTACCGGCGACGGCCAGTTGCGGCAAGATGCAAAGAGGCAAATGCAGGGAGACGTCCGAGGTGTCGCGCTACCGCGACGCGGGTGCCGATCGCGAAGCAGCCTCGGCGGTGGCGGAAGCGATTGATGTCTCGACCGCGTGACGTTGTTCAGGTCACGCGCCGTTTCCATAATCAGATCCTTGCTATAGTTGCGTCACTCCTCCGGCTGCGCTATATTTCATACTTCCTAGATTGCGGTGGAGCCTTGCCAGGAACAGAATCTGATTCCGAAGAGTCACGCACTTGCAACCTTGCGTCATGGCTCGGTCAAGTCCGGAGAGAAGCCGGTCAGGTGAGCTGGCCTTCTTGTCCTGCTGGACCCGAATAGCAACCCAGTCTGCGCAGTCCTCGAGGAGCAATCCCATGAACCTTTCACGTCATCTCGTTCGTACCTCAGTCGTCACAGCAATCATGGTGATCGCTCCTGTGGTTGCTTGTGCTCAAGCGGCCTCTCCCACACCGGTTGCACCGGTACCCAGCCCGTGCTCGCGCTTCGACGCCGGCGATCTTGTGCGCCAGCCGCCGGCCTTGACCAGCGAAAACGGCGTGCTGAACGTGAGGCTCTCTTACCAGCAGACGACTGATGCGCAGGGGCGGTTACTGCATTGCTTCATGACGCCTGATGGCATCGAGGAGCCCACCCTGCATGTGAAGGCGGGCGATCGGTTGAACATCACGGTCACCAATAACACCCCCGCACAACCACTTGGCGAGCTCTTCAATCCTCCGAATTGCGGAGACTCCACGGTCGAGTTCTCGCCACCGGCGAACGGCATCGCTTCCGTTGGTTCTTCGGTGAATATCCACTATCACGGCACGAACGTCACTCCGCAGTGCGGTGGGGACAACGTAACCAAGACCCTGATCAACTCAGGCCGCACCTTCCAATACAGTTTCACCTTCCCGAAAGACGAGCCTCCAGGACTCTATTGGTACCACCCGCACGTCCACGGGCTGGCCGAACGCGATCTTCTGGGCGGCGCCACGGGAGCATTGGTGGTGGACGGCATCGAGAACGTACAACCAGCAGTCGCGGATCTGCGCCAGCGGATCGTGGTCATCCGCGACCAACCCCAGCTACAGGGGCTCGCGGAAAGCGGCGGCAACTGCGGCAATGGAGTTCCCTTCCAGGACATCAGCGTCAACTATGTCCCCATCAATTCGTTTCAAAAGCGGCCCAACGGCGTGGTTACATTTACACCCGCAGTTCTCCAAATGGAGGCAGGGGAAACGCAGTTTTGGCGCGTCGTCAACAGCACGGCGGATACGATCCTCGATCTGCAGGTGCTCTACGATGGTATTCCTCAGACCCTTCAGGTCGTCGCCGTCGACGCGGTCCCTGTGAACTCCCAGGATGGCACTCAGCCCGGTCATCTGATTCCGGTGACCAGGTTCCGGCTGCCGGTCGCAGCCCGGGTGGAATTCCTGGTCAAGGCACCTTCATCGAACGTGAAGGTGGCCAGGTTGGTGACCAACAACATCAACACGGGCCCCCAGGGCGATTGTGACCCAACCCGTCCAATATTCAACATTGCGTTGTCCAGCGGCAGCAACAACATCGCGCCGGCGGATGACAGGATCGGCGCCTTCACTGTCTTGAGCACCGGCCAGCAGCGGTTCGGTGGACTCAGCGCCGCGCCGGTATCAATCACCCGTACGATCGAATTCAGCGAGATTCAGCCCACCCAGTTCTTCATTACCGTCGCCGGCCAGACCCCGGTGCTGTTTGACAACAACAATCCTCCGGCAGTCATTACGACGCAGGGATCGGTTGAGAAATGGATCATCAGGAACATCGCGCAGGAGAACCACGAATTCCACATGCACCAGATCCATTTCAAGGTTCTCTCCCAAGACAATTTCGAGATCAATGGTACGCCGCAGGCGCCGGCGATCAATGGCCAGTATCTCGACATGATCGAAGTGCCGTTCTGGGACAATGTGAAAAATCCGAATCCGAGCTCGGCTCCGAAGGTGGAGTTGCTCATGGACTTCCGCGGGATGGACGTTGGGGACTTCGTCTATCATTGCCACATCCTCTCGCATGAAGACCTGGGCATGATGGCAATCATTCGGGTCAACCCGAAACCATAAGCACAGCCTCCCGATCGAATCGTTATCGGGGCTCACTTACCGGCCTGCCGTTGAGTGGCTGTAGCGGTCGCGCTGTGTTGTGATAATGCCTGGTGTATTCGGCGATCTGCGCTTCTGATAGCTCAATCGGCGTCTTCATTACATACCAGCTTACGACCTCGTTGCAGATCGGAGTTGTGAGCGATCCGGGAAACCGGTAAAACTTGCGGTTGGCCGGCAAAAGGTCCATAGGGTTGATCTTCACTCCCTCGACTTTGTTCTCCTTGCCCGGCGCCGGGATGTGCTCCCACAGCGTTTTGATCACCGCGTTTTCCTTCCCGGCCACAATCGGGAGTTCGACGATCAGGAAGACTCCCTCCGGCGAGAAATGCACAAGCTGGATCGACATCCGGGGCCGCCGGCCATTGACGGCATTCTCGCCCGGTTCGCGAAAATGCAGTTCGGTCAGAAAATATGGCTTCTTACCGACCGTGAGCCAATAGTTGTCAGGAAACTTGACCAGAATCCGATACTGGTTGCAATCATTGATGATGTCCAGATCAGCGGGCTTGTAATTGAACTTGAGATCGTCAATGTGCAATCTCTCAGCGTGCCGGATATCGATTGGTGCCTGCATCTTGCCGGAGTTGCACAGCACCGGCCAATGACTGGGGCCGAGCGGCCCATCGTCATACGTGAACTTCGGGTCGCACGTTTCCTCTCCCAGGGTCATGTGCAGGTGGTGATGTTCCTGTCCATGTTGCGCATGCTGGCCGGGTTCGACCCTCTCGGGGACCTCGGCTACCTGGCAGGCAACGGTCCGGGCACTGAAGGCTATGCTCGACGAATACGTAGCCAGAATGACGAGCAATGACATTGCGAAGAGTTGGTTGCGGAGCATCGATCGCCTCCAATTCTATTTGGGATGCACTATTGTCTCATCTACTTGCGCCGCTGCAACATTATGATTTCGCACTCCTGCTGCTCGCCGCCTCCGCCCACGCCGACCAAAGTGCTCTTTTCGATCGCTGGATTGCCGCCGCGGGCGGCCGTGAGCGGTTGGCGTCGGTCGCGGCGGTGCATCGCGTCGACGCAATCGATGAGGATGGGATGCCCGGTGTCCGGGAGGAGTGGACGACGTCGGCGCTTCAGCGGCGCGAGCGGCTCTCCCACACGCGCGATGAAACGACTACCGTGTACGACGGCACGCACGGCTGGCGCCACGACTGGAACGGCTTCGTCGAGGAGCTGGCCGGCGCTGATCTTCGTGCGCAGTCGGATCTGGCCCTGATCCACTCATTCGCCGCGCTGACGGGCGCCGCCGGCGCGCCCTCGATCGTCGACGAAACGACACTTGAGTTTCACGCGAAGGGCGGCTCCGCGGTCCGGTTCGTGCTCGATCGTGAGACCGCATTGCCGCTGCGCGCGGAGATACCGTCCTTCGACGGAACCCGAACGATCACGTTCTCCGATTGGCGAAAGGTCGACGGGGTTGCCATCGCCTTTGGCGAGACGTGGACGACCGGACCGAACAAGAGCACCGCGCATCTGCAATCGATCGAATTCGTCCCGCGCGATGGCGTCGATCTGACCAGGCCATCACCCGGAGCCGGGGATGCGTTCTATCTGCGCCGAGGCGCGGCCGCGGAGACGATTCCGTTCAACTTCGACAACAACCACATCATGGTGCTGACGACGGTCAACGGAGTCGGCCCGATCTGGTTCCTCGTCGACACCGGCGCGAATTACTCGATCATCAACCAGTCCCGCGTGAGCGAGTTTCATCTGACACCGTATGGCGGATTGACGACCATCGGCGGCGGCAGCGCCGCGGCGTCCGGTTCGTACGTCGACCACGTCACCTATCGCCTGGGCGAGGTGGAATTGCGGGATCAACATGCCGCGGTCCTGGAATTGCGCGGTCTCGAGAAGCTCTACGGCATGCCGCTCGGCGGCCTCCTCGGCTTCGACTTTCTCAGCCGCTTCGTCACCGATATCGATTACGTGGCCAAAACGCTGACGCTGCATCCGCGGACGTTCGACACATCGCGGATCACCGGCGAACGCGTGCCGCTGGTGATGCAGGGCGAGCAGCCGTATTTCGGCGGCAGCATCGTGGTGCGCGGCGAATCGATTCCGGCCTGGTTCATCCTCGACGTCGGAGCCGCCGATACGATCACCTTCACCACCCCGTTCATCGCGGAGCATCACCTTCTGGAGCGTGCCGGCGATGCGCAGCGTACCGTGCACAAATTCAGCGCGCCCGACGTCGAGGCCTTCAATCCCACGAACATCCGCGGCTTGATCGATGCGATCGTGATCGGCGGCGTCACCCTGCCCCACGTCCTGGTGAATCTGTCGGCTGCCAAGTCCGGCGCCTACACCAGCCCTGCCTTTTCAGGAAACATCGGCGAGACGCTCCTCTCGCGATTCGCCCACGTCATCCTCGACTACGGCCGCAGCGTGATGATCCTTCAACCGCAGCCGTCGACCACGCGTCCGTTCGAGGAGCGCAAGACGTTCGGGATGACCATCATCTCCGGAAGGCCCGATCTGCACCATTTCACGATCAGCTCCGTGGGTGCCGAGTCAGCGGCGGCCGCGGCCGGATTTCAAAAAGGGGACGTCATCACCGCGATCGATGGCACGCCGGCCGACCGATGGAACCTCGCCGGAATCCGCAACGTGTTCACGAGCGAGGGAATTGAGCACGACGTCACCGTGATGCGGGGGACGCAGGATGTGAAGATCCACGCGACGATCGCGATGACGCCGGTGTCGGGGCTTCGTTGATGGCTCGGCTTTCGCCGGAGCGCTGGCGTCTCGCCGGCTGGCCCCGGCGGGAGTCAGCCTGAGCGGAGTCGAAGGGTCTCACCGCCGTGTCACGCGCGAATGCCAAGCCGTCCAGAGCCTCTTCCGTTTCCACGACATCGGAGTTCCGGGCATCAAACGCTTCCGCTGCTAACGCCTTGGCTCAACTGCGGGCCGCCTCACTTGCTGGAAGCCGTTGCGTCATCGCGGCTGCAACGACTGACGAGTGCCTCGGAGGGAGCGAGTTGCAGCCGCCATGACGCCGTGCGTTTCTAGCTGCCCGAAGCGGCCCGACAGCTCGAGCCGTGAGTTAGGCGGCTATGCAGTTTTCTGCGATACTTTGAGCGTGGCAACGACAAGGCGCTGGACGGGCGCTGATCTGAAGGAAGCAGCGACAACGCGGCAGGGGTTCTTCGTGCTCATCGTTGTTGTTGCCGAGGGACTGCTCACAATTTTGGCGTCTAGGGCACCGTCGGCGACGGACCGCACATTAATGATTTCCGGAATGTTGGTATTGATGTTAATCGCGGTATTTACGGTCGCAGTCCGCGGGGGTAGTCTGACCGGCCAGAGACTGTTACGTTTAGACCTAATAGTAGTTCTACCGCGAGACATCGGAGTTACTAATCACGATGTTGTCTGGTCTGACAAAGACTGTTTTCTGCATTATGGTGACGGCGCCAAGGTACCGATCGTTTTAGTGCGATCCACTGTCAGTGGGGAATCGTTTCATGTTGCTCTCCCCGAGAAGTTCCTGCGCGTTGCCGACGGCGATACGTATTGCGAGTTACACTTGGCCGACGAACGCGGCGTCACGTGGAAAGTTCCGCGTTTTTACATTTTCAAAATACAACAGCCGTTGCTTGCATCGAAGAAGGAACTGCAAAAGGCGTATGGCGATGACGAGTAGCGCTCACGATGTGCGATTCGACTCTTACTCAATGCTTGTCGAGGAGAGACATGAGACGGATTGGTACGAGTGGTGTGTCTTCGTAGACGGTGACGCCGAGACACTTAGTAGGATTGCTTTTGTCCAGTATACTTTGCATCCAACGTTTTCTGAACCCGTACGCCTTTGCGTGGACCGTGAACATCAGTTTGCGCTTTTTAGCGCGGGTTGGGGTGGTTTCAATATTTCGATTACCGTCTCATGGAATGATAGCGAAGTGACGCAACATCAATATTTCCTGGACCTATGGAAAGGCCGCTGGCCACGCCCCAGCGAACCGCAGTTGATTGGCGATGAGAAGCTCGTTTATAGCGTGATTCGAGACGGTCGGACTCGTTGGCGAAAGGAAAGAACGATTGGGCGTGTGAGCGGAGTGACTAATCACGACTTACAGAACGCTCTCGCAAGCTTACAGAATCAGAACGCGATTCGGCGGCATTACGTACGTTCGATCGACGGTGAGAATCTCTGGGGTGCTACCGCTCTAGTGGGTATCGCTCCTAGTCCAGATTCAGACGTTTCGCCCATGCCCGCTTAATCCGATCCTCAACCGAGCCTTCGTTCGACCTCAACCGAGCCTTCGACAACCTCATCGAATGGGCCGTTGAACCTCGGAGAACTCACGAATGAGCCATCCTCTACCGCTATCCGCGCTGCCGTAGCGCTACGAGTACCATTCCGGCAAGGGCGATCATCGTCGCCAGCAGGCAGAAACGTCCGAGCGCTGGAACGTTCGGCGACACACCGTTGTCGAGGACGAAATCGTCGTAGTTGACGGTGTGCGTTCCGGCGCCGGTGGCGGAGTTCTGGCCAGTAATCCAGCCGTTCGTCGTTCCCGGAGGCGCCGTCGTCGATTTCGACAACGGGTGGGCGGCGGGGCCAGGCCTTCGTTTTTTCACTCCAGCTAAACCACTGAAGGAAGGGATCTTACCGCGGCACGATTTCGGCGCTTGCGCAGCACTAGAGTTATTTCGAGCGCTTGCCGCTGCAGCGCACGCCGGACTCCCGGAGTCCGTGAATACACTCCCGGAGTCCATTATTACACTCCCCGAGTCCATGAATACACTCCCGGGAGTCCATGAAACACTCCCGGACTCCATGAATACACTCCCCGGACTCCATGAATACACTCCCCGGAGTCCGTGAATACACTCCCGGAGTCCGTGAATACACTCCCGGAAGTCCATTAATATACTCCCGGAGTCCGTTCGCGGACTCCGGCTTGTCGGCGAGTCTTCCGGATTTGGTGGATCACGGTCTGGGACGAGCGTCGCCGATGAAGTGTTCCAGGAGAAGCCTCATCGGCGCGCCGCAATTGCGGTCGCCGTCGCCGTCGCAGGCCGATAACGGCATACAGCACGCACCTTTTCTTCCTGATTTCCCCCGATCGAAGCTACCTTCCGCCCTGGTTTCCCCTTCCCGGCAGGGAAGCGTTTGTCGAGGGCCACGCAAGAGCTTACCCTGTTGGCTCAACGATGAAGCCGCTCGCGAAGTATCTACTGGCTGGGTGTTCGGTGCTGGTTCTTCTGGTGATTGCTGGCGTCGCAGGGGTGGCGTGGTATGTCCGGACACACGAGGATGACCTGCTTGCGCGAGCTCGAGAAGTGCGCGCGGACGGAACCAAGGCCGGTAAGGATCTGTCCGAGGCGCGATGTGTCGATGACGCTCTTTCCCGGTTCATCAATGATCGAGGAGTCATCGGTGGCGTCCGAACCAGAGTGTGGCTTGCGGGCTGTCTGGAGGCCAGTCAACCCACCGAAGGCTTTTGTAGCGGAGTGCCACAGGAAAGAGAGTTCATGAGAACTGTTAGCTGGCGGGTTGACCAGTGCCGGGCACGGGGTCTCGCAGGCGACTCGACCTGTCCGAATATTCTCGCCGAGGTCCAGCAATACTGCGCTGGAGCCAACAGATCAGCGAAACTCGCGGCTGCCCCTGGCCACTAAGCTGCCTCGCTCCGACGGAGGCGGCCGCATCACATGGTTCGATACCTCATGGAAGCACCGCCACCGCCTCCACCTCAACGAGCAGCTCTGGTCTGGCCAGCGCCGTCACCGCGACAAGCGTACTCGCCGGCGGGTGCTCGGCGGCGAAGTAGCGGGGACGTACTTCGCGGATGATCGGCACGAAGATTTTTGAAATGCGGCCGGCGGCGGGGAGCAGCAAAGCACAGACCTGCTCATTCCCCCGTCACGATGGTGGATCATCCTTCTTGACGACGTACTCGATCTTTGTCTGATGCATCACGTTCATGAGCTCTTCGATCTGCTGGGGCGTCATCGGAACGCCGGCCAGGGCGCCAAACTGAAGGAAGGCGAAGATGAATAGCTTCGCCAGAGACTTCCTGGAAAACATGACTCCTCCTTTTGTGGCAGGTGAGCAGCAGGACTCACCGCGAAGGAGGACCGCGAAAGAACGGCAGCGCGGCGAACGTCACAGGCCGTGCGTTCGCGCTGGCGAACAGCGTAATGCCCGCGACCAATACGATGGAGAAGACGAAGACAACGGTGGGAGGTATTGCAGCCAGAGGCAGGATTGCCGCCAGAAAGATCAGTCCGACGATCAACACCTTCCGCGTCATGAAGATATTCTAATCGGAAATTCGTCTCAGGAGTGCCGCTGAGGTCAACTGGCCGGTTGGCGATACAATGCCGGCCGGTCCAGGAATGAAAATCATCACGGTCGCGGTGGCACTGCTGATCGCGACGGGTGTGGCATTCGCGTCACCACCGCCGTTGACGGACGCCGAAAAAGCCGCCTGCGAGCTCGTCGCCGAATACCTCGCTCACGGCGCCGATGCGGCCGTGCAGCGACTGTCGGCGGGATCACCGTTAGGCGCGATTCCCCGAGCCGAGGCGATCGAGGAGGTCAGGGCGCGACTCGGACCTCCCGGAGGCAGTGCGTGGGAACTGCGGACGAGTTCCGAAGAGTTCTCGACGCATGGTGCGGTTTTTCACGTCGTTTTCCCATCGGGCGTCGAAGACCTCGTGGCGTTCGATATGACGGAGAACGGCGGCGTGTGGAAGATCAAGGAGATCCGGACGCTCGTCGACGTGCCGCCGGCCGAGCTGAAGAGCGCGCCGAAATCCGAGTCTTCCGGCACGCCTCCCACCAGCCGCAACATCCTATGGTTCCTGTTCGCTGCGCCGCTTCTGGCCATCGGTGGCGCGATCAGCCGGCGCCCGCATCCGCGACTCTCGTCCGCGGCACTCCTTGCCGCGCTCGTCGTATTCGCGGTTCCGGTCGCCGAGACCATCGATCCCCAATGGACCACTCACGTTCGCGAGATGGGTCCGCGGAGTGGAACACGGCCTACAGCAGCGGCCTCCTATGTCGCACTCGCTCCGCTGCGGTCCATGCGCGATGCGATCGCGCGAGGAGAACCGTCGACGACTGCCGGCTCCGTCAGCGAACTGCAGCGCGAGGCCGCGACGCTCTGGAAGACACAGCTCGACATGGGACGTATCACGCCGGAGGATGTGCACAAGCGAATGGCCTCGGTCCGGTCCTTGACGAACGCGCCGCTGGCGATCCTCATTCGTGCCCGCGTCGCCTCGAACGAGGGCCGGGAGCGCGATGCCGCAAAGGAGTACGCGGCCTTGAGCGGCCGGTTGGCACCGAATGACGCGTTCGACCTCGAGTTGCAGGCGGCCCGTGATCTTGCGGACACGAACAGCAGGACCGTGCCCGTGGCCGAGCCGCGCAGCCGCGATGCCGGTCTGTACTACGTCCGCTCGATCGAGCAGGTCGTCGCCGGCAACCTGAACGGTGCGCGGAAGAGTTTCCGCGACGGGTGGCGGCTGCAGCCGATCTCGCGACGAGGCATCATCGAAGCCGGCATTTTCGCGTTCCTGCTGCGCGATCCGACCTTTTCGATTCTTTTCAACGTCAACACGCCGGACGAGCAGAAGGTCGCCGACGTCGAACTGGCCCGATCGCCGATGCAGCTTCCCCCCGGCTCGCGCGCGATGGCCAGTGGCCAGTTCCTCCAGCTCTCGATCGCCCAGGGGCGCCTGGACATACCCGGCGGTTGCGACATCGCGCCCCCCACGGCGGTCGTCGTGTCACCTACCGATCTCGAACGGGAGGATACGGAAGCCGCCCTGCGCGCCGTTTCCCACTTTTCCCCGGCCAGCCTTGCTTCCGCTTCCGCGCAGCGCGCAATCGAGGATGCGGCCGACGCTCTATCGCAGCACGATCGCTGGAACGACATCCTGCGGCTCACCGACGGCATCACCGCGAAGTCAGAGAACATGTCCACCCCACTCCTGATGTGGCGGATTCGCGCGCTTCTCCGCGCGCATCGAACGGAAGAAGGGCGCCGGATCGCCACCGGATCCGCCATGGCCGCGGCGATGCGGCGCGCACCCGATGCCGGCACGCTGATCGAGATCTCGGCACTCCTCGGCGCGGCACAGGCGTGGCCTGAGGCCGCGGAGATGCTCCAGCGCGTCAGCTCCATCAAGGACGGGCCGGACGTCGGCACGCTTCTTCAGCGTCTCGAGTTGAGGCGTCAACTGGCCACGTCGCCCGCCGTGGTCACGACCCAGCACTTTGCCGTGCACACCACCGCCGACGTTCCGGTCACGGTGGCCGAACGGATCGGCGAGATCCTCGAAGCCGAGCTCCTGCGGGTCTCGGCGCGCCTCGGCACCTCGAACTTCACGCCCGTCCGTGTGAATGTTCTGCGATGGGACGACTTCCGCAATCAACTGACGTTCTCCGATCAAATCCTCGGGTTCTACGACGGTGAGATCACGATCCCCTTCGGCAACGTATCGCGCTTCCGCGACACGGTCGTGGCGATTCTCTCCCACGAGATGACGCACGCCATCGTCGCTCAGGCCACGGGGGACAATGCGCCGCGGTGGTTCCAGGAGGGAGTGGCGCAGCGTATGGAGCTCGTCGAACGGCAGGAGAACATCTTTCAGCTTCAGCGCGACCAGCAGTTCCTGGCATTCGACCTGATCGGCCCGACGATGACGAGCTCGATCGACCCGCTGGCCATCGGTCAGGCGTACCTGATCGCGGAGACGTTCATTCACTTCCTCGAGGACCGCTATGGCCCGGCGGCGGTCACGAAAATGATGACCGAATTCGGTGCGGGACACGACACGACCGAGGCCATTCTGGCGGTGACAGGGAAGACGATCCCCGACATCGACCGCGAGTTTCGCACCTGGGGAACCACACACGCCGAAGCATTCATCGACCGGACGCCGTGGCCCTACACCGCTTATTACAGCCTCGGCATCGATCCGGTGATCCGCCAGGGAATCCATTTCAGCCGTCCGAAGCCATGAAGCCTACGCCCGGGAGTTGCCTCGTCGTCTTAGGATCTCTGCTCGTCACGATCGTGTGGCTGGTGTTGCTGTTGAGCAGCCTCTTCTTCGCGCCGAAGCGGCGCGCGCCGAGCATCCGCCAGCGGCCTGACCCGGCCGCCGCTGCACCGGCGACGATGCGCATGCTCGAGAGGATGCTGATCGTGACGTCAGTTCTCATGATCCTGGCAACGCTCGTCTTCTATCTCGGCGCGCGCTCGATGCAGCCCTGACCCGATGAACGTCAACAGAAAACGATGGTAATGGTTGAGCCCATCAAGTTATTGCTGCCGCCGCCTGCTGAACACGTAGCAGGGATACTCGTCCCGCGCTGCCGCCGAGACGGAGAGGTCGATGTTGACTGTCGCAAACGGGGCGTCGCGGGTGGTCAGGGCCAGGATGTGTCCGGACGGGCTGATGATCCAGCCGACGCCGCCGCAGGCACCTGTCGGATCGACGCGGTTGGACGACAGGCTGAAGGCACCCGAGCGCACGGCCGCCACGACGCCGGCCGACAGCCACTTGGCGGTCGTGGCGGTCGCCGTCGCGCGGGGGGAGAGGATGACCTGCACGCCGCGCGCAGCGTATGCGGCGTAGGTCTCCACCGCCCACAGTTCGGTGCAGATGTTGAGGCCGAACGTCCAGGCGTCGGTGCAGTATTCGGTGAAATGGGAATCGCCCCGGTCGAACCAGCGCGCTTCCCAGTTGCCCGGTTCATCCGGCAGGTAGAACTTGCGGCGCAACGGCGCCAGCTCGCCCGAGGCTGACCAGAAAAACCCCTGGTTGAAGCGCCGGTCGTCGATGGTGACGGGGCGGGTCCCCACGACATGCGCGACGCCTAACTCGCCGAGGCGATGGCGCCAGACTTCGCTGATCGCCTCGGCTGCCTCCCAGCGGGCAGCGTCGAAGTGTTCGTCCTGCCAGACCGGCTCGACCATCGCAAACTCCGGCAGCAGCACCAGCTCGGAGGCGTTGCGCACCGTGTGCTCGCATAGTGCGGCCCAGGCGGCGGCCAGTGCATCCGGCTCATGCGGGAGCTCACAGACGGTGACACGCATGGTCGATTGGAGCCGCTACCAGACCCGCACGCGCGCCGCGGGCGCGAGGTAGAGCCGCTGGCCGGGGCGAACGTCGAAGGCGTCGTACCACTCATCGAGATTGCGAACCGTGTCCGCTCGGTAGTCCTCGGGGGCGTGATCGTTGGTGGCGATCTGCTTTCGGTTGGCGCTGTCGCTGATCTTCCGCCGCTGGGTCTGGGCGTAGGCGATGAAGAACTCCCGGTCCTGCGCCCGGACGTAGTCCCTATCCGTCACCCGGTCGCCGAGCGTCTCGCGGTAGGCGTCGAAGGCGGCGGCGAGGCCGCCGAGGTCGGCGATGTTCTCGGTGAGCGTGAGTTTGCCGTTGATCGAGAGGCCAGGGAGCGGCTGGTAGGCCGAGAACTGATCGACCAGCGGCTGCGTGAGCGCCCCGAACCGCTGCGTATCCTCGGCGGTCCACCAGTGGCGCAGCCGGTGCTCGGTGTCGTAGTCGGCGCCCAGCGTGTCGATGTAGTGCGTGAGATCGTGTCCGATGAGCGCCCCGACGGAACCGTAAGCCGCGGCGTCGGATGACGTGTGATCGTACTTGGGAGGCTCGAGCAAGGCGGCCGCCATGACGTAGGCGTTCTGCTGGAACACCAGCACCGCGCCGACTTTCTGCGGCGCGATGTACCAGTACTTCAGGTTCACGGGCTGGCCAAGGCGGGCGACGGCGTTGCGGTAGTTGCGTTCCGAGACGCGCTGCAGGTTGCCCAGCGGGTCGGCCTGGTCTACCGTCAAGGAGGAATCGTCCTGCCATTGATCAGGGTAGCCGAGCCCCACGTAGAGCGTCCGCAACTTCTCCAGCGCACTGGCCTTGGTAGCCGGCGACATCCACGTCGCGGCCTCGACCCGCTTGATGAGCGCGGCGCGGACGTTGTCAGAGATTCGCTCCAGGCGCGCCTTCTGCGCGGCGGGGAAATAGCGCTCGGCGTACATCCTCCCGAGCGCGTCGCCCATGGCCGATTGCGTTGCGGCGAGCGCGCGCTCGTCACGGGAGGGCTGTGGCCCAACTCCCGCAGCAACACGCAACGCCAGCGCCTCCTCGGCGAATGCGCGCGGCAAGACGTCGGCGTAATCGTGGATGACGTGGAAGCGCAGGTAGTCCTTCCACGCCTCGAGCGGCTGCGACGCGACCAGCGACGCCACGCCGGTTACGGCGGTCGGCTGCCAGGCCACGATCTCGCCTTGCTTGGCTAAGCCCGCCGCGTCGAAGAAGACGTTCCAGTCCATCCCGGGGGCGCGCTGCCCGAAATCAACCCGCGTCCAGACGTTATCGGCGTTGTGGTCGGCTCCCGAGACCTCGGGGGTGGCGTGGGTTTGCGCGATCGCCGTCTCCAACGCCAGCACCGCGGTCGCGCGTTCGTCTGCACGGTCGAAGCCGGCGAACGTGAGCATCCTGGCGATGTATGCACGATAGCGTGCGCGAAGCGCCTCCTTCTCCGGGACTGCGTTGAGATAGTCGTCACGGTCCGGCAGGCCCAGCCCTCCCTGCACCAGGAAAGCGACGTTTGTCTTCTCACCATGGATGCTCTGCTCGACGGAGAGTCCCAGCACGCTGGCGGAGTTGTAGATGCCGAACCCCATCAAGTCGACGTCGGCGCGCATCCCGCGGCCCAGCAGGCGTGTGAGGTCCGTTTTGTCGGAGACGTTCTCGACGCCATCGAGAAGCGGCTTGAGCGGCGCGACCCCCTTGGCCTCGATGGCGGCCTCGTTCAGGTAGGCCGCGCGGAAGTCCGCGACCTTGCGCGCCGCCGAGGAGGCTCGCACGGCGCCGGCGGTGTCGAGCAGCGTGGCGATGCGGCGGCGGGTCAATTCCTCGAGCTCGTCGCGGGCTCCCCATCGCGGGCTTCCTGCCGGGATCGTGGTGGCCTTGAGCCAAGCGCCGTTGGCGTAGGCGAAGAAATCGTCGCCGGGGGTGATGCTCGCGTCCACCGCGCTCTCGAGCGGCGACGGTTTCCGGTCGTCCGCCGCTTGCGCAGCGGACGAGGAGACGAGCCACCACGAGAGTGCCGCCGCCATGAGGACCGGCAACGCCAGGGCGAAGAGGTGGCCATCGTGCCGGCTTCGAGGAAGCTTGTTCTGGAATGCGTCAAAGTCCATTGGCGTGCCTTTCGCTCGAGAGATGATCCGAGTCGGGAAGCCGGCCCCGATGACCACCACGGCGAAGATAGCGGCGGCCCGACGTCGTGTCGCGGCGCAAGGCGACATCTTTCAATCACTTTCGGACATGGAAGGCGGAAACCAGAAACCAGAAACCAGAACAGCCCCACACTTCTAGTTTCTGGTTTCTGGTTTCTAGTTTCTGAATATGGGACGATCGCGCCAGTGACCACCAGAACGGCTCCAGAGCAACACTTGCAGGATCTCGCGCGGCTGCGCCGTGTTCGCGACCGGATCGACCGGAAGTACGCGCAGCCGCTGGACGTCGAGGCTCTCGCCCGCGGTGCGAACATGTCAGCGGGGCACCTCAGCCGTCAGTTCCGGCTGGCCTTCGGCGAATCGCCGTACTCTTATCTGATGACGCGGCGCATCGAGCGCGCGATGGCGCTGCTGCGTCGTGGCGACGTCAGCGTCACCGAGGTGTGCTTCGAGGTCGGCTGCTCGTCGCTGGGCACCTTCAGCACTCGCTTCACCGAGCTGGTCGGTGTGCCTCCCAGTGTCTATCGGCGTGAGGCGGCGCAGGCAACGGCGGGGATGCCGCCCTGCGTTGCGAAACAGGTGACCAGACCGATCAGGAATCGAGAAGCGCCGGCTCCCGAGCCGCCCCTATATTGATCGCCATGGACATCAACATACACGCGAGCTTCCTCCCACACACCGACCCGGACGCTTCCCTCGCCTTCTACCGCGACACCCTCGGCTTCGAAGTCCGCGCCGACGTCGGATACGGCGGGATGCGCTGGATCACGGTCGGCCCCGCCGGCCAACCCGGCACATCCATCGTCCTGTATCCGCCGTTCGCCACCCCCGGCATCACCGACGACGAGCGCCGCGTCATCGCCGAGATGATGGCCAAGGGGACCTACGCCGTCGTCCTCCTGGCCACCAAGGACCTCGACGGCACATTCGAGCGGCTGCAAGCCAGCGACGCCGAGGTCGTCCAGGAGCCGACAGAGCAGCCGTACGGCGTTCGCGACTGCGCCGTCCGCGATCCGGCGGGCAACCTGATGCGCATTCAGCAGTTGCGCTGAGCCGCATTTCCCACACTATGACGCGCGGCTGGGCCGCTGGGCACAGACAAGAGTGTCTGTGCCACATTGGCCCTCGGTATTCGCAGGATCAGTGGAGTCTCGCCGGACAGAATGTGGCACAGACACTCTTGTCTGTGCCCGGCGGCCCAGCCGCCGCGAAGGCACGGATCGGCGCGCTGGTGAAGAAGGCGGCGAGTTGAAGGCTGGGACCGGCGGTCCTCCAATCCGGTATATTCGCTGGCTTCTCGAATGATCACGCGCGCCCAGCTCATCGACGTCCTCTTCGTGATCGTGCCGCATTCGCTGCTGCTCGACATCGCCGGCCCGGCGGAAGCGTTTCGTCTCGCCAACCAGCACCGTGAAGCGCGCGGATTGCCGCCGCGCTTTCGTCTTGGCTTCGCGGGACCGGTAACAGCCCTGCCGACGTCGGTCGGGCTGACGCTGGGCGATCTAGTTCCGTTGCCGGACGAGCTCAGCACGCCGACCTGGGTGGTGGTGGTCGGTCAGCCAACGGCTCACGTGTCGAACGTGACGCCGGAGATTACGGTCACCGCCCAATGGTTGCGCGACCGGCTGCATGAGGCGCTCCTTGACCCGGAGTCGCCGCAACGTCTGGTGACGATCTGCTCGGGCACGCTGCTGGCCGCGCGTGCGGGACTGCTCGGTACGCGCAGTTGCACCACGCACCACGAGCTGTTGCAGATGCTTCGGGCCCTGGCACCACGGGCGGAGGTCATCGACAATCGCGTCTTCGTGGTGGACGGTCCAATCGCCTCGAGCGCGGGCATCACGGCGGGGATCGACGTGGCGCTGCATCTCATCGCCGAGGAGTGTGGTGAGGCGCTCGCGGCCATGGTCGCCGAGGATATGGTGGTGTACCTGCGGCGCTCCCCGCGCGACACCGAGCTCTCGCCATTCCACATGCACCGCCGCCACCTCCACCCGACCGTGCACCGGGTGCAGGACGCGATCGTGTCCGAGCCGCAGCGCGACTGGGACATGGCCTCCCTGGCCCACGTTGGCCACGCGGCCGAGCGTCACCTGTTGCGGCTGTTCATCGACAACGCCGGCATCTCGCCGCTGAACTACCTGCGGTTGATCCGCCTTGAGCGCGCCCGGCAGTCGCTGGAATACGGCGCGACCGTCACGCGCGCCGCCGCGGTCGCCGGCTTCGGTTCGGACGTGCAACTGCGCCGCGCCTGGAGCAGGCAATGGGGCGGGTCACCCCGCGATGCGGCAAGGGCGGCGGGGGCGCAACGCACGACGCGATCTCGGGCCGGGCGATGATTAGTCGTCCGCGATAGTGACGCGGCCTGAGCGAAGGACTAACCTCGTACACTTGGCAAAGGGTGTGGCCCCCAGCAACATTCGCAGCGACGCAGGCGTTCTTACGCGGCCATAAAATGCGGTTCTCGTCACGCCGTTAGCCTTAGCAAGATCTTCGCATGTAGCGCGAGCCGGTCGAGCCGGCGACTCCACCACTAACGCGCCGTTTCCTTCGGCGACACCGCCCCGTAGAAACACGAACAAGCTCTGCGCCCCTGTTTGGCTATTTGTAGTAACTCTCTTTTTTGCCCTCGTAGAGATACTTTTCCACCGAGGCGGCCCCCCCGGGGTGAACTTTCCCTGCCGAAACGGTCCACCACGAACCCCTCTCCCCAATGTGTTCCGTTTCTTGCGGGCCACTCCACCCGGGAGGCATCGGATAGTACACCAGCCATTTATCATGGCAGTTCTTAGCGATCGCAGGCTTTGGTTCACCAAAGAAAGTCCAGCCGTCATTCTTAGCCATGCATTCGCTATACGCAATTTGACACTCAAGTTGAACCAAAATGAAATAGTCCCAGGAATGCTCAATGAAGGCGTTAACATTGTCAATGACATCTTGAGTGCATTTACCCGCTGGATCACCAAAGACAGCCAATCTCACCCGTTCTTGAATAAAACTCGCCGCACTCTTAGCATACGCTTCTTTGGCGGTATCGGCAACAGGCAGTCTCCTCAATTTCGGATCAGCTTTCGCCGCGGCTATAATCGTATCCTTTAAGTTATGGCTAAACGCACCGTCACTGTCAACTAGGTTATCGATGCTGTCAAGCATAATGGGGGTTTCCGCCTCTATGAAGGAGGCGAACGCTTTCGTAGCGGAGTTTGACTTGACCTTTGTGGCCTCTTTCGTTACGGTTACAAGCGCTTTGCCCACCAAGGGCATGAGACTTAGGACATAGCTAGCTAGATCTATCTCCAAGCCTTTCAGAAATTCGTTGCCGTCATTACCCCATTCAGACGGCTGTTTTTTGAAAATGAGAGCGGCTAAGATATCCTGCCCGTACCGTAGGCCTTGCAGCTTTAATTCGCTGTCGATTTTTAACGACCAAGCTACTACGTCCAGACCATCGGACTGTTGGTCTGAAGTTCCCGACGGCTGCTCGGATGGAAAGTCGGGTGCGGTCGGCGAGATTGTCTCGGTACTCAGAGGTTTCTTTTGCAGCACCGCCTGGGACCTCCCCATTCCGCCTTGCTGGATCACATGTGCCAGCTCATGCGCTAGGAGGAGTCGTCCGCGGGTAGTGGCAGCACCGTCCTGGTTCGCACCGAGGACCACATGATTACCCACTGTATATGCCATGGCGCTCATCGCGCGCGCCGACTCTGTCGCGTCCACTCCGGTGTGGAACCGCACGTGTCTGAAGTCCTGGCCGAACCGTGGTTCCATAAACTCTCTGGCGGCTTTATTAAGTTCTTGGCCGGGTGACTGTATTACGCGCTCAACAATCGATGGCACGCCGGTTCCTCCCGAAAGAGGCGCCGAAACATGTTTGGCCTGTAGGTGCTTGTGCACTGCTGGCGCACTCTTGCACTCTGCGCATCCGCCTCCACAAGCGCACGTAGGCATTTTCTGTGGATCAGGCATTCGCATAACGTGTTCAGCGACACGATCGGCCTCTTGCTCGTAGATGTCCGCGGGCGGGTTCACCAGCAACTTAGGCTGGATTCTGGTCGTTGCGGACGGCAAGGTTGGTGACAATGCCGGGTCATTGAGGTCGAGAGCCGGTTTCTGCGATGACGCTCGAGCAACGGCGCGGTTGCCGACTGCGCTTTGCATGTGTTGGGCCTGGCGGGTCTTTGTTCCCGACGGGTTCAGCTTTGGAGACCTTGCTTGGCTCGGAGAAACGATGACCGGTACTTTTGCCTGGGCGTGCTCGCTCATCTCTAGAGCTCCTGTGTTTCTTGACGCGTCCAGTGAGGTGATGACGTTTGCATTTACGCCGTTACTGTTTCAGCAACGATGTCTGCTCGGCCTCTCACCACGACACCGTATTCAGGAACAGCCAGGTATTGAATGGATCGAGAATCCCGGCGGCGGATGGGGTCGGGCCAGGCATGAACCGGGGCGGAAGGACGGGATAGCCCTTGAAGACGTTGCCGGTGACGGCGACGAGCGGCGGGATCCAGGATGCGTCGACGCTCTGCGGGCCGATGATTGGGAGGATTCCGATTGGGGCGACTCCTACTTGGTCGGTTCCAACCGCGATCTTTGCCGCTTGGGAACCGGCGGCAGGCGGTCCTGTCGGAGTCGGACTTGTGGCCAACGGCAGAGCTGTGGCCGGGGTAGGAGTAATGGCCAGAGTGGGATCGGGCACCGGGATAAAGACGGGGAGGTTGTCATGCGGGCGTGGGCCGGGGACGAGGATGAGGCTCCAGAACTCCCGTAGCGGATCCGAAAAACGGGAAGGCGGCCAAGCGAACGACTGCTCGTTCTGCACGAGGTTCCCGGTCAGCGTACAGTTGCTCACCAGCGCCACGGCGGCGGTGGGGAGGGGGAGCGAGGCATTCGAAAAGCGGTTCGCGGAGACGACGGCCGATCCATTCGCTGAGAGGCCGCTGTCGAGGACGAGCAGCGCCGTCCCGGAGATGGCTCCGCTGGTACGTACATCGACGACGTTTTCCGAGCATTGCAGTGCCAGGATGAGCGATGACGACCGCTCCTGAAGGGCTCCGAAAGCGATCTCGGACAGGACCTGATTCGGGAGGAACGGGAAGGGGCTGGCGTCGGTCCCCCATAGAGCGCGAATCCGATCGCCGACCAGCTTCGTCAGGTTCGCCTGTGCCGCCGTCGAAGGCGGATTGAGAATGCTTGTTCCGGCGACGAAGAACTTCTGGACCTGGTCGATCAGATGCTGGAGAAAGGCGGAGTGGTCGGTGATGGGCGCATTGAGCACGACGAGGTTCGGGTGGGCGGCGATGGTCGAAGGAAGCGAGAGGCTCATCAGCGCGGTGGCCATCCAGACGTTTGCGGGATGCATCATCGCCGCGACCGGCTCCGCCACCGCCTGTACCGCGTTCCACTGCGCGGATTTCTCCAGTGCGCCGTCGACGTTGTCCGACAGATTCTGAAAGATCTCGCTGACGGTGGTGGCGTCGAGGAATGCGATCTCCGGCACCCATCGCGTAGCGATCAACTGGAACCCGTTGCTGGCGTCGGTGACGTCGTTGCCGATGATGCGAATGAATCCTGTGTCGCCGCAAAGGAAGGCGGCCGAGGCGCAGCCGGTGAAGTGATTGTTGCTGATGTCGCCGGCGAGGAGAGCCGCCGGCAGCATCGTTCCCTCCGCCGCGGGCGGGCGGACTTCCTGTACTGCGCCAATCGAGACCCGGGCGTTCGCCGGAGGCACGGCCGCGGCTGGGACGGCCGGCGCAGGAGTCGCGGCCACCTGCGTGCTCGCCGCCGGATCCGGCGTGGCCGTATCGGGCACAGTGGGGGTGATGGCTGCCTGCGGAAGGAACCCGGCATTCGAGAATTGGCTGAAGAAGGTGCCGTCGAAGGTCGTGGGAGGGAACGGGACCGGCGTTCCCGGACCGCCCGCGGTGGCGCTGGGGGCGAAAAACGCGGGGATCATGGCGATGGCGGCGATCGTGGCGCGCACCGCGTTCGCCGGTGGCGGCGGTGACTGCGTGCGGCCGACGATTGAGTTGCGCCGGAGGATCAACTCGTTCGTCTGCCCGTAGAGAAGCACCGCCGCGCCGATCGCGCCAACCAGACGGAGCGGACGAACGTCAGCGGCGTCCGGAAAAAGGAACTGGCAATCTTCGATGGTGAGAGCACGGACGTCGATGGCGCGGATGCCGATCGCGGCGCCGAGTCCCACTGTCGTGGGGACGATGAACCCTTGCTGTACGCCTTGCCGGGCAACGGCGAGGTTCGCATTCTGCTGTAGGGAGGTGTTCGTGGTGTTCGTGGGGTTTGTCGGCTGCGTCTGCGGTTGCGCCGATGGAATGACGCCGCCCCGCGCCGGCAGGACGCGAACGCTGAACTGGATTCCGCGGAAGGTGACGCCGGTAGCCCCTTCGATCTGGACGATGCCGTCCGCGAACTCGGGCTGGTTGCCGCCGCTGATCGTCACTCCGTCGCGGCAGGCCTCGAACTCGATGCCCGACTGAGCCGGCGTAAGGACGATCGGCTGGCTGAGGTTGTAAATCCCCGGGAGCAGACAGAACTTGATGCCGCCAACGTTGCTGTTGGCGTCGAGGATGGTCTGGAAACTGCCGTCGACGAGATCCGACGGATCGATGGTCAGGCAGCAGCTCTTCGGTGTCGTGCGGCTGGTAAGCGCGACGAGGTTGTCGAAGTGATCGCGGCAATCGCTGACGACGGCCCCTTGCGTGGCCGAGCTCCAGTGGATGACGCCGAGACTGCAAGCCCAGCGGCGTGGCCCTTCCGGCGGCTGGAAGGAGCTATAGCGCTGGGGGTAGATGGCCGAGGGCGTTCCGGGACGAACGGCGAACGTCCAGAAGTCTCCTTCCGAAACCCTCGCGCCGCGCTGTGCATCGACGATGATCGTAACCTGCAGGCCGGTGCCTGGCAGATCGACCGGTCTACCAAGATTGAACGTCACCGGCGCTTCCCAGATGCGCACGAAGAGCGGTGGGCTCGGGGCGGCTTCGTCACTCAGAGTTCCGCCGCCGACGGTGAGAGCCATGTTGATGGGATCGAAGGGAGCCGACAGGTTCATGATCGGGCCGAATGCCTCGGTCACGGTCCCACCGTTCGGTAGAGTCATCGTGCCGCGGAGAAGCTCGACAACCTGGTCCTGCCGTGGCTGATGTTGCACATCGACCGGCATCGAAGTGAGAAAAAGCTGATTGCTCGTGACATGGTCAACGCGATACAGGCTCGACGCGTTGTCGTACGACCAGACGAATTGTGTTCCGCTCACGATCCGGACTCGGATGAGCCGATTCTCGGCGCCGCTGTAGCCGCCGGAAGCGGCGGGATCACACGGGCTCGCAGAAGTTCCCGCGGAGGAGAATCCGACCTTGAGCATCGACCGCGGCAACAGGCGTTTCGTTGCATCGTCGTAGATCCGCCCTTCGGTGATCCATTCGTTAAACTCCTGGAAAGTGAGGACGTCAGCGCACGTCGTGCCGGTAGTGGGGGCGCGGTGGATGCGCTGCACGATGCGGGTTCGTTGCGCCGTGTCGGGACCGCCGAGTGCCACTTCGAGGAGGGCTGGATCCTCGAGCGCGCTCACCTCGTGCTCGATCAGCTCGAGCCACACCAGCTCGTCAGCCGGAAACGCGGACAGCGTCGCAGACGGAGGCTTGATCCATTCAGGCTGCGTGTCGTAGGTGAAGGGGCCGGACATCGACACTCGAACGCCACCGACATACATGGTGCCGCCGCCGATGGCAAAGGCGAACGGCGTTGTCTTTACCACGCTTCTGGCGAAGGTGCTCAGTGCTGTGCCATCCGGAAACGAGATCTTGTAGCCGTCGTCAGGAGTGCCGCTCGGGCCGACGAAGTCGAGGGCCTCGCGGCGCGTTTCCTCGGCCAGGATCTCCTGCGCCTCGGTGAGATCGCTGTCCGTGAGGACCCTCCCTTGCTGCATGACGACGGAACGGTACTGCTGCCCTTCGTCGTATGAGATTCGTGATCTGTCGCTGGCCATGGCTGGGGTCCTTTCGTTACGTGACGTGCACGATCACGGGCACCAGCCCGAGCGGCATGAACTCCTGGAGTTTCAGAAGAAGGCGGCGTTCTTTGATGGCTGCCATCTCGCTGTAGAAGGCTCCCATCTCGGAGCCGTTCTGGGCGCCTTCGAGAATGGAGCCGGGTTTCGTGCTCGTGGGGTCGCTTTCGACGGCGTTGTCGGCATCGGAGCGAAGTTGCGCGTAGCCGGGCTGCCCGAAGGCACGGGAGGTGAAAAGCTCGGCGCCCGGCGCGATGCGGACCGATTCGTATTTGCGGGGCAGGTTGCTGCCGGTTGCCCAAGCGCTGAATCGCACGCAGCCGTGCTGTGGATCGGCGGCCCAGGCGAAATCGCCGAGGATCGATTCGCTGACGTCGATGTGATGTACCGCTATCGACCCGAGGATCGTGGAGCGCGCGATCGAGACGTCGCCAGCGTCGAGAAAGATCGCGTAGTCGCGCGGTACGCCAGAAGCGACGGCGCGCACGCGTCCCGGCGGAGGAGCGGGAGCAGCTACGACCGGGGGTGTTCGCGCCGGCGCCGCGGGGAACTGCACGATACTGTCGCGGATCAGCAGTTCTTCGATTGATCCCCCGAGGCGCGTGCGAATGGGGCCGGTGATGCTGCGGTCAATCGTCAGCGCCCGCACGGTTCCTTCGATCGAGAGCGTGGCCGGTGAAAGCTGGCGGCCGTCGATCGCTTGCGCCCAATTCCCGCCGGTAGACTGCCCCGGATCGAGTGTCGAGAACGCGATCGAGACCTCGTCGAACTGGCCGGTCAGGATGATCTCGACGCCGCTCACGAAGATCCCTTCCATGCGGAGTTTGCTGCCCGTATTGCCATTGAAGGTCCACGGGCCGCGCGCTGTGGTCGGGCGAACCAGAGGACGGGTGAGGTTGACCGAGCGCAGAGTGAGGTCGTCGACGACAGCGTTGGCGACCGTCAGGTACGTCGGCGAATCCGAGAAGGTGATGGTCCCGGTCGGGCCGATCGCGGTAACCGCGTCGCCGTTGACGACCGTCAGATCGGTTCCAGGTGCAGGGAACGGCGCGGCGAGAGGCCGGCGGTCGTACGCCCCCGCACCGATCGGCGCGGAGAAGCCGTAGTGGTACCAGACCTTGAGTGGCCCCGCAGGCGGCCCGGCGACGGAGAAGCGGCCACGCTCCGGCCGGACGCTGACGTTTGCGAACGGCTCGAGCAGAGTAGCGAGGAGATCGTTCGGATTGGCCGGCGAACGGAACACACCGAGGGAGCGCATGTCGAACGCCGGCGAGCCGGGGCCCGCGTAGAGGTCGGTATGAGCCTTGCCGATGCGGCGATCGTCGTCCATCAGCGCGCGGGCAATCGGAGTGGGAAGTTGCCACTCCGCTGGAGATGTCCACTTCGCGCCGAAGCCGCCGGCGCTCGCGCGATCGCCCGCCGCGAAAAGCGGGATCTCGCGGCCCGTGGGATCGAAGGCGAAGCAGCCGGCATTGGACAAGGCTCCAGCCACAGGAGTGACGAGCAGGCTCTTCGGATCGCCCGCGGCCTCCGGAAAACTGCGGAGCCTCCAGAGAAAGACTCCAAGCTTGGGGATGTTGTACCAGCCGGTGCGACCTTGGCCTAGCCGAACGTCCGGCGTGTGGAAGAGCTCGTCGAAGGCACTGTCGCACTTCGACGCACCGTGGACGTTACGCAGCGACGCCGTCCCGCCGATGGGCGTCTTCGTGATCGGGCCAACCAGTCCCGCGGCGAACTGCAACGGCGCGTTGGCGTCGGTGAGCAGTCCGATCTCGGGATCGAGACCATGCCGCGTCCGGCCCAGCCGGCGGAAGAACTCCACCACCCGCGCTTCCCATCCCGTGATGTCGTGAGCCAACTCCTCGATCAGTGCGACCGTGCCCTTACGGCGGCGATAGTCAATTGTGTTCGCCACTTCGCGTCTCTGTCCCGGCAAGTCGGAACCGGAGATCAGGTTCGTGCCCAGCAGATCGGCGATGTACGGAACGACCCAGTCGTCGCAACTTTCGATCGACTGGTCTTCCCACGTGCGATCGATGCTGCGGCGAACGATGGCGATCTGTGCGCCGATGCGGTCGCAGAGCTCGCGCAGAGGTCCCTTTTGATCGACCACGTCCGAATCCGCGGCGCGATAGGCCTCGGGCATCAGCTTCCAGAGCTTGTCGGCGTAGTAGATTTCGTAGCGATCGAGATCGGCCTGCATGGCTATGGCTCCGGCGTCACGTCGAGTTGCTTGAGGCGGAAAAAGTGACCGTCGTCCGGAACGTGCCGCGGATCGGTCTGCGCGGCCAGCCGCGGAAAGAATCCCGGCAGCCAATTGAATGATGTGGCCAGGTTGAAGCGGAGCGAGTGAACGGCAACGACTCCCGGCACCGAGAGGCAGGCGCGATGGATCTGGCTGTCGAAGAAGACTTGGCCGATGCGGACGATGTTCGCGCCGAAGAGTCCCGCGTCGTCATCCTGCAACGCGGAGCGGACCAGGGCTACGACCGGTGCCTGCTCGTAGTCGTCGCGGATCCGCAGCGACAGAGAGAGCGTGAAATCCATAGGCGGCGCCAGCGCCAGGTTGACATGCCGGTTGGGATCCTGCGAGGCGAGGATGGCAGTCCTCGCCGAGGTCACGGCGTCCGGGGTGTCGCCGACGTAGACCGTAACCATAGCCCGCTGATGCACTGGGTCGAAGGTCCAGTACGCGCGGGCGCGGCGGACGCCGGGTGCCTGTGCGGCGATGACCTCGTAGTCGTCGCCGGATACGGCGCGGCCGAAGGTGAGCACGGAGCTCGGCGCATACCGGCGCACCTTGTCGGCCGGATCGGGATCGGAGCCGCCGAACATCGGTACGGGATTGCGGATTCCGCGCAGGCCAGGCTGTGGATTGAGGACGACGTTGAGCGTTCCCGCCTCGGGAGCCTCCGCCCCTCCGCCGAAGCGATACGACGCCACGACGTTGTCCTTGCCCGAGGGAAGCCGCGCGCCGTTGACGCCATCACCGAAGAGGACGTGCGTCTTCTGCCCGACGTCCTCCTTCGTAACGAAGACGCGCGCGCCCGGTGGCCGCCCATGGAAGCTCGGCACCTCAGTCCAGAACACACCATCGACGACGATGCGAAGCGTGCTGGCGTAGCTCTCGCCGGCCTGGAGGTACGTCAGCGGCGACTTCGCCAGGACGAATTGCTGCGCGGCGACCGTGGCGTCGCCGCTGCCGAGGACTTCTCCTGTGACGCTCTTGCCGCGGGAGATGGAGACGAGGCCTGTCAGAAGGTGGAGCGGAGCGATCAGCGGGAGCGGTAATGGCGAGACATTTCCAAGAGCTGCTCCGGCGGATGACAACTTCGTCAAGGAGGCGCTGGCACCGGCCCCGTTCACGTCCTCGAGAAATGCGGCTGCCGGCGTTGTCACGGATGGAATCGGCGATAACGGGATGAGCCCTATAGACCCGTCGAAGGTCGTCCGCGGCGTACCGATCAGGGTTCCCACCTGGCTCCAGCCGAACGTGAGTTTCACCGCCTGGCGGGCGGCATTCCAGTCCGCTACATCCTTGTCGACCTTCAGCACCGCCGAGGTTTGGATCACGGAGTGGAGAACGGGAATGGCAACTTCTTTGTCCGCAAGCGTCGGGACGGCTCCGGGGCCGGCCGGGTCACCGTTCGCGTACCAGACAAGTCGAGTCTGCCCAAGGACGCGCGCGATCCGATAGTCTCCGCCCTGTTCGATCATTAACGCGTCGTCGGGATCGATCGACGAGGTCCCTTCGAGATGGAATGCGTTGCCAGTGATGCTTTGCGCCGTGCGAAAGCGCGCATCGGCGTACGAAGGTGTTGCTCGGATCGCCGAGGCAATCCGGGAGTACTGCGCATTGGTCATCGAAATCGCGCCGCCTAGCGTGATCTGGTTACGATCATCGACTGGGACGTTGCCGAATTCCGCTTCGATCGGTGCATTCGCGGTGGCGAAAAGCCTGGCGGTCTGCGTCCCACGGAGCAGAAGCCAATCGGCGGCATTCTCGGTTCCGAATCCAAGATTGGAGTCGAAGACAACCCGGGTGTTCTTCGTCCCGCGCGGTGACGTTTCCGTCCTCACTTCGCTTACGACGGCAACGACCGCATCGCTGAGAGTCCCGCTCTTGCTCCAGACCCGCTTCCGCAGGAGGAGCCGGTCGCCTTTCCCGATCGAGGTGACCGTTCCCGCGAGAAGCACGGAGCTCGATTGCCCGTCGAGTGTGAAGAGTCTCGGATCAGGCGAAGGATCGACCTCGATGATGCCGCCGGGATCGAGCGTGGCGTCGCTGTCGGTTTCGAAGATCTGCGGCTGCTTGCCCGGTCCGGGTTTGCTCTGAATGGCAAAGCCCTTGCGAAGGGTGACCGGCTTCGTGCCGGAGATGATCGCGGCGAGTTGTCCGTGTGCGGCGATGGCGGGACGCGGCCGATATCCGAGGAGGCGGACCAGATTGTTCACCGCCTCGGGAAGATCGGCGGTGCGGATGAAGGCCTGCGTGATCGCGCGCTCGTTGTAGAACGTCAGGATGTCGGCGAGCACCGCCCACCATTCGACTAGTTGCACAGCGAGATCACCTCGACCGCCCGGACGCCAATGTGCGAGCTGCGTCTCGAGGGGGCGCGACAGCAGCAGGGCGTGGCGGAAGGAGAGGAAGTCCCCGACGCGATAGCGGATCACCGATAGTCCGGGCTGGTTGTCGATGACCGCCGGATGAACGAAGCCTTCGCAGGGGCAGTTGGGGACGTCGCTCATTTGCCCCCCTCCACCTGGATGCGGATCGATCCGCGCTCCGGCCTGCTGGGGTCGTTGTCAACGCGGAGGATCTCGTTCTTCGCGATCGGCACCGAGTTGAGGACGTCTGCGAAACTGCTGGACTGGCCACGGCGTCGGAAGCGGAGCGAGAGGATCCCGCCCACGCCGTTGGCCGACTGCACGGCGGCCTCCAGCCGGCTCCGTTCGAGCGGCGTCCCGAAGGTGAACGCGTCAGGATTGAAGAACTGCTTCGTGCTCAGCGCCTCCCGCACCGCCTGCTCGACGTCGCCGCGGAATGCGTCGCTGCGCGCGCAAACGACCACGAGGAGATCGAGCGAGGTGAATCGCGGCGGCAGTGCATAGGATTCGTAGCCCGCGAGGCGATAGCGGTTCAACAGGTCGATCAGCTCGATTTCCTGATCGACGCTGACCTCCTCGGTCACCCGCGGGTCGACCGTGGTGAAGACCGTGAGCCAGCTTCCGGTCCAGCGGAACGCCGATCCGGCATTCGACACCCACCGCAGGGTCTCGGCCGCACGGACATAGTCCTCCGATCGTACGGCCCGAAGCTGTGTGGTGCGGAATGCCTGCGGCGCGAGCCGGCGGACGGTTTCGTCCGGCTCGGCGTCGGCCCCTCCCTCGGCGGCGAAGGGGTTCGTGACGCTGGTGATGAATGGGGGAGCGTTCGGCGCGATCCAGGTGATGGCGTCGGCCGCGACATTGCCCCCCACGCCGTCGCCGACGCGATAGCTGACCTCGAACACGGCGCCTTCCGGCGGTGCCTCGCCAAACGTGCCGTCGCCGAAACGAATCGTTTCGCCATTGCCGTCATAATCGTGCGAAATGGTGTCGTCGGAGTTCCGCGCCACGGCCCGCATCCGGAACGGCTCGATCGAAAAAGCGGCATCGGATGGGAAGGCATCGACGATTCGCGGCACCCATTCCCACGTGCGCTGCGCCCCGGGACCCTGCGTGAGCGTGATCTGGGGTACGAGTGAAGTTCCATCCGCCGAAGGCAGCCATACCAATGGCGACTCGGCAAGGGTGTAGAGATACTGCAGCGACTCGATGCCGGCGACGCGCGGTCCGTCTCGGACGATGGCAAGGTTGCCGGCCGCACCGCTTCCCGGGATTGCGAACGTCTCCACCACCTGCCTGCCTTGCGTGGCGGGTACGAGGTTCCCGGCGAAAATCGTGCGCGCGACGTCCCGGTCCTGCAGCAATTGATCCTCCGGGCGCCAGGCGATGTGGGTGACGTTACTGACGAACAGCGGGTCGGTTGATTCTTCCGGTAGACCGATCAGCGTCACGATCTGGCGTATCGGCGGATCGGCGTCCACAGCCGCGCGCGTCTCGATGAGAAGCTGCTGTCCGGCCGAGAAGTTGTGGCCAGTCCCTGCAATCCAGGCGTCCGTCGAGCCGGCAGGAAGACACTGTTCGCTGGCGTCCCAGACATAGGGGACGATATTCGGGAGGCGGTTCCATAGAGGCGATACGGTTGTCTCAACCGAGGTTTCGAAGTCGACGCGCGTCGCGTCTACGCCCAGCGTGCTCACGCGGACGCCTGTTCCGATCGTGCCGCCGCTGGATACGTCGAACTGCAGCATCACATGCGAAGACACCGCGGGCCGCGGCTCATAGTCGACGAGACGGGCGTGCCTCACGATCGACTTTCGTTGCGTCGCGGTCTCCAGCGTCGCCTCGGCGGCGATGCGGTCCTGCAGATAGCTGAGATCGTCGGCTACCGAACAGAGCGCTTCCATGAACATCGTGCCGAAGTCGGCCTCGTTCCGCTCCTGCCACTCCGGATAGCGCAACGCGGAGAAGTCGCTGAGCGCGGCCCGGAAACTGAGGAAGTCCTTGGCCAGGTAATCGATCGGCGGAAGGTCGCCGACGGGCGGCGGGCAGACGTGCGGCGGTGCCTCGCAATCGACGTTCGAGTCGCAGAGCGCCTTGAAGGAGAACGTCTTGTGGTCGTAGAAAGGGTCGATGACGATAGCGGAGCTGCTGGTGGCGTGCAGCGAGAGCGTGTACGTCGAGAAATCGCCCGGCGCCGCGACGGACAAGTCGAGTAGAACGTGGCCCTGGGGATCAAGCTTCCACGACACCAGCGTTAGCGGCAGCACCTTTACTACTGGAATCGTTTCTCCGCCGGTGATCGTCACCGGCTCTTTGGAGTCGAGTGAACTCTTGACGTCCACTCCGTTGAGAAAGTGAACGCGCAACTGTTTCTGATCGGCGGAGCCGATCTCGATGAAGTCGATGCCGTTGACCTTCGCTCCGGAGGTGAGCAGGCTCGCGAGGCGGTCGTGCGGTGCGTCAGTCATGCGCCGATCCTCACGGTGGTCTGATTCAGCGCTCCCGTCTGCAACAGCACATACGTCAGCTCGACGAGAATCTGCGCACGGTCGGGCGCCTCGTCGGGCGTGGCGATGTGGACGGTTCGCACCTCGACCTGATCGCCGAGCCAGCGGTTCATCGCTCCGGTGACCAGCATCTGCGTCGTGGCGTCGAGCGCCTCGGCGTGCGGGGCGAAGAGGAGCTGGCGAAGGCCGCAGCCGAACTCCGGCAGGTCGGCGCGCTCGCCGGGTGATGTGAGCAGCAACTGCATGACCATCTGCCTCACGTGATCGGCGTAGCCGGCCTCGGCGGCCTGCCGCGAGCCGCGGTCGATACGGAATGGAAAGGCGTAGTCGCGGCGGCGCATCAGAGCCCCTTCACCTTCATCTGCGTGTTGGAGATCTGCACGGGGCCTTGCGGCGCGGAGTCGGCGGCAAGGCACATGCCCACGCTGTCGGCCGCCAGCGCGAGCTCCCCTGCCGCCTTGAGCATCGTCGCCGTCACGCTCCACTGGACGCGGACACAGGGGTGCGGCGCGTTGGCTAAGACGAAGGGACAACCGGCGATGGTGAAGGTGTCGCTGCCGCGGACGATCGGCGAGCCGTCGGCTTTGGCCTTGGTGTTGGTCGAACTGATCGTGACGCTGCCACCGTGCGGGCACATCAACGTGCTGGAGGTGTTGAGGAGGTTGCCCATCACGACACCTCCAGGTTGCCGTCGTTGACCTTCACCGAGGAGCTGGTGATCTCGATCTTCTTCGAGTCGCCGTGGGCGACCTTCACGCCATCCGAGTCGAGGGTGATGGTGTTGTCGTTCTTGTCGGTGATGGCGATCTTGCCGCCGTCGTCATCGAGCAGGATCTTCAGTCCCTCTTTCGTGACGATGGCCTTCACCTTTGGCTTTGCATCTTCGGGCAGCTCGCCGCTCCTCCAGTAACAGCCGGCCCAGATCGGGTAGGAGACGTCGCCGCCCTCGAATTCGATCCAGACGCCGGCGCCCACCTCGGGGATGAAGGCGATGCCGGCTCCTGCGCCGGCGTACGGCACGCAGGGCATGCACCATCCGCTCTTCTGCTGGCCGAGGACGGCAGGCACCTTGGCCTTGATGCGGAGCGTGGCGTCGTCGACGTCCGTGACGGAGCCGCGGTACTTGCCGTAGAAGCGGTTCCGCAGACGGTCTAGGATCTCGGGCAGAGCCTGATCGCTCATGACGCTCCTCCCATCGACGCCGGGCCGACGGCGTTGCGCACGAGCACGAATTTCATTCGATGCGAGTCGGCGGTGATGGAGTGGCGCACGCTCCAGACGAGGTAGTTGCCGGAGTTGAGCGTCCCGGCGGCAGCGATCGCGACGATCGATCCGGCGCGGAGGATGGCCTTGAGCCGGTCGGCATCGGTCTCGCCTTCGCAGCGGACGAACCAGCCGGCCTCGCGCAACACCGACGTTGCGCGATGCGCGAGCTCGCCGGCGTCGTCGACCGGCGCGGTGAGCAGCACGCTCATCGTTTTTCCCGCGAAATCGGCCAGTCCACGTTCGGCGAGCGGGGTCAGGCCGGAGTCGTCGGGCTCGGCGCTCACGCCGTCCTCCGCGGCATCGTCGAACAAAGCCTGCCGCGCCTGTACGGAGCTGGGACGAGTCACGTCCCATTCGAAATCAAGCGAGGCGACGGTTGGCGCATCGAGGTCGATGGCCACGATGGTCAGCTCTGGAGCACTGCCGAGGGCCGGTTTCGCAAAGAAACCGGTGCGCAGGCCGGGCTTATCGTCGCAGGCGACGCGACAAAGCTTGCCGTTGCGCCGCGCCAGCATCCGCAGGAACTGGATGTCTGAGCCGCGCTGCATGAGAGTGTGCTTGTCTTCGGTGTGAGAAGGGGAGTTGTCGGCGCGGTTGTCCCCTGACGGTGTGATTCCGTAGTCGGCGAAGATCGACGCGGCAACATCGGCGTCGGTGACGTCGGCCCACTCCTTCACCTTCTCCTCGAGGTTCATCATCCAGGTGGCGTCCTGCGACCACACCTGCAGCGTCGATGAGGTGACGCCGGCTTCGAGATGCAGCTTGTGCGAGAGGACATAGCCGTCGAAGACGCACTGCGAAGTCTCCCCGTCGGCGCTGACCACGAGGGCCACGTTGGTGAACGGCTGGAGACGGGCATCGCCGACCAGCGTCAAGTCGCCGCGGTCACTGCGATTCACCGAGGTGGTGAGCTGCATGGCCGACGGCATGTCGATGTTCTCCTCGACCTCGATCAACGAGACGCTGTCGTACAGCGCCGCATCGGCCGCCGTCCCGTCGAAAATCAACTCGTAGGTGCTCATCGAATCAGCGCCTCGTCTCCGGAATTTCGATGCGATCGTGCGCCGCGAGCGCGTCGGGTGCGGGCGCGTCGTTCGCGTCGCACAGCCGCCAGAACTCGGTGGCGTCAGAAAGGTAATGGGACGCGATGTGGTCGAGCCGGTGGCCATCGAGCCGCCCGTGCGATCCGATGACGTTCGGTACGCCGGGCAGCGGTAGCCGCGTGGCCGTAATCAGCGTGCCGTCAGGCTTCGTGACGGTGTAGGTGCCCGCGTTAAGGTATCGGCTATTGGACGAGAACATGGCTCCTCCTTACGAGACCAGTCCAATGACCGAATCAGTGGTGTTGGCGAGGTTGGCGGCTGCAAACAACTGCCGCAGAGACTGGGTATAGAGATAGGCTCCCTGGGCGATCCGCTTGAGCGGCCCGTTCACGTAGGGCAGCTCGTCGGGTGTCAGCACGTCGAGCTCGAGCTCGGCATCGGCATCGGTCGGATTCAGTAGCGCGTCGTAGATGGTCTCGGTGATCGTCAGACTCTTGACACGCACAGGGACGATCCGCGCCGGGCCCCAGACGAAGAGGACTGTGGGTACCTGCAGCGCTGGCACGTCGCTCACGACGCGCGGCGTGCCGTCGGCAGGCGGCGTGTCGAATACTCCACCGGTGAAGTCGGAGGTAGAGAACTTGAAATTCTTGCTGAAAACACCGAAGCCTTTCGTCGTCGTCGACACCGGGTAGAGAAGCATCTCCAGCGCTGCCAGACGTGTGTAAAGGCCCGATGCACTGGCGAGCGCCGCGGTGGCGTCGTTCCCGTCCGCGATGGGATCGCTTGCACTGATGGCAATCTTGAAAGAGAACGATTCGCCTGGATAGCCCGATACTGCCAGGGGGTTCTGATTGGTCTTTTTTTTGCCTATGACATCTTTGCCATTGCCATCGGTCTTGGTGATCTCGCTCTGAAATGCTTCGCTGCCGCTCCACTTGTGCGTGATCGTTTCCGGATTGAACTGGAAGGTGATGACGTTCGGCACCGGAGTGAGAAATGCCTCCATGAATTGCACGAGTGCCCCTTTGATGAACTTGCCGGCCATGGTTTCTCCTCACTCCATCCGATCGAACCGACGCAGCAGCTCTTGCACGATCTGCCCGGCCAGCGCCTCCGGCTCGCTTGCCGAGCCGGCGTTCAGGGTGATGCTCACCGAGTCAACAGACCCCCCTGCCGGGAGAGTCGCCCCCGCCAGTCCGTCGAGAACCAGGCGGGCCAGACGCTCGCCGCCGCCACGCCCGAGGTGCGGCGCGTTGAGCGTCATCCGATCGATCGCAACGTTCGTCATGAAGGCGCTCCGAAACTGCCCGCGCGCAGCTCGACACCGCGCTTGGTCATCTCACGGCGCGCGGCGACGACGATGTGCCGCATGCCGATCCGCGTTCCCTCGGCCATTGCCCGGAAGGCCGCGCCCAGCGCCGCCGACTTGATGTCGGCGCCGGTGATGGCCAGTTCAGCGGCCAGCCGCTCGAAGTCGATGGCATCGAGCAGCGGCTCGCCGGCTGGTGTCGTCTCCGGAAGCGCGCGGCGCCAGAGCGCCAGCCGCTCGGCCGGGCCGGGCTGCGTAAACTCAATGATGAAGCGCAGCCGCCGGACGAAGGCCTTGTCGAGATCGTTCCTCCGGTTCGTGGCCAGGATGGCGATCCCGTCGAACTGCTCCATCCGTTGCAGCAGGTAGTCGATCTCGATGTTGGCGAAGCGGTCGTGAGCGTCCTTCACCTGCGTCCGCTGGCCGAAGAGCGCGTCGGCTTCATCGAAGAAGAGCAGCACATTGGCGCGCTCGCAGGCATCGAAGACGAGCTTCAGCCGCTTCTCCGTCTCGCCGACGTACTTGTTGACGACGCCGGCCAGGTCAACGCGATAGAGCTCCATGCCGAGCGAGCGCGCCATCACCTGCGCGGCCATCGTCTTCCCCGTGCCGCTCGGTCCGGAGAACAGCGCCGACAGCCCGCGCGCCACCGGATGCGTCCGCCCGAATCCCCACTCGCCGAAGACGGCGAAGCGGAGCCGGGCCTGATCCTCCAGCTCGCGCAGATGCTGGAGGACAGGAGCGGCCAGCACAAGGTCATCCCAGGTGTACGGCGACGGCAGCGGCGCGAAGTTCTCCCCTGGCGTACGATGGACCAGCCGCCGGCAGGCTGCCGCGAGCTCCGCCGGACCGGCCGCGGCCACCGCGGCGACGCCGGCCAGTTCCGCCGGCGTGAGCATCCATTGCAAAGCCTCCTCGGGCATTGGGGCATCGGTCAGACGCTGCCATAGCTCGCGCCTCAACGCGCCCGTGAGCGGCGGCAGCACGATTGTCTTTCGGGGCGCGGCATCCCTCGTTACGGAGCCGGGCGTCTCGGCGCCGAAGACGATGAGCTCGCACACTCCATCGAGCGAGACCCAGGCGTGCGCATCCAGCTCGCCGCCGGCACTCCAATAGATGACTGCCCCCGCCGCGCGTGCGAGCCGCGCAACGCGCTGGATTCGTTCGGCGATGGCCGCGCTGTCGGACCCTTGCTGCAGCGACGCGCCGTCGACGGCGAGCATCGCGGCGCCGAACCGTGCGCAGAGCTGCGCGGCCAGCGTACGGCGCCCCGAGCCCCGCGGAGCGATCAGCTCGACCTCGATGGGCCGGGCCTCCGCCGTTCGCGAGGCCGCGATGGCACGAACGAATGCCTCCGCATCGTCGAGCGCCCGCGGGTAAAGTACGAGATCCCTCGCCGATCCGCTCGCGTCGAGCATGGTGATGGCGTGCGACACGATGGGATCGTGGAACCGGCCGGCAAGGAGCAGCGACGTGGCGAACGGATCGGCACACCAAGGCGTCGAAGGGCTCCACGAGGCGAAGCCGTCGACCGGCCGCGCCAACCTCCACCGCACCAGCGGCGAGGACGGCCCGAGCTGTGGCGGCTCCGGCCAGCGGAACAGCGCCGCACCCAGCCACGGCGTGGGGTTGCCGACGTTGGCGTCGTCGTGCAGATAGCCGAAGACGCGGCGGAGCATCGGGTCGCTCTCGACCGCGATGCACATCATCAGAAAGTCGGCCTCGGCATCCGAGAGACCGAACGCCCCTCGAAGCAACGCCACAGCGTGATCGTCGGCGGCCAGGAGGTCGGCCTCCTCGATCCGCTCAGTGAGCTCGGACGCCTCATTCCGATAAAACGCGTTCTCCGCCGCCGCGACTGCTTCAGGATCGGCCAGGATCTGATCGACATCGTCGTCGGTGATGGCCAGGGCTCGCGTGTCGGCGGCACTTCCCCACAGCCGGCGCATCCAAAGCACGCGACGCTCGGCGCGCAGACGGATGCGCATCAGGAAGGCCGGGGTGGCGACGACAGCGTTGGCAAGCACGGTCATGGCAGCTTCACCAGCCACGCCGGAGGCAACTCAGCGCCGTTGACCTGCACGTGTACCGCGTACTCGCCGGCCTGCAGACCGGAGGGCAACTGAAACTCGATCGACGTGCCATCACTGTTGATCGCGAATTCGCCGGGGCCGGGCACACCTGTCGATTGCTGCAATGTGACAACGGAGCCGCCGTCGTCAACGTCCACTGTCGTTTTACCGGCGACGAAGCCAGCGCCTCTGATCGTGAAAACCGACGCCACAGGAGTGAGAAGCGGCAACGGCTTGCCGCCCGCAAACGCGCCGCCGAGGGCCGGCGCTCCGGCCGTGCCGACGGTGAGATCGAGCGTGGCAGGCGGTGGTGCGAGTGAATCCGTCAGCTCCTCGGGGGCAATGAAGACCGCGCTCACCTTGTACACCGCAGCGAGCCGCGCGGGAGTGGTCACCGCCTGCCACAGCCGTCCCATTTCATCCCACGTCTCCATCTCCATGGTCAGAGTCAGGCCTTCGATGCGGTCGTCGTTATGGACCGTGCTGTGGATCGTGGGATTCTCATAGAGGGCCTTCAGAGCGATGCTCATGGCCCGCTGCTCGGTGACGTACTGGTTGCCGGCCCAGGCGGTGACCAGGTAATAGAGATCGAGTGCCAGTGGCTGGAAAGGGATCGGCGGTACGCGCAGGCGTTGCGGCAAAGAACTGATGACGGGCGGACGCAACGGCAGCGGCGTGTTGCGCTGGTACTTATCCGTGGCGACGTGAAAGAGGTAAACACTCAGCACGCAATCCGCCCCGACGCGCCCGGCGTCGGGCGCGGCGCCGGTGATGTCGATGGTCGGCCTCGTAGTCGTCGACGTCCATATCGGCGATTCATCTCGATACTTCGTGATCAGCGCGATCAACGCGTCGGTAACGATCGAGAGGTCGAACACGCCGATGAGAGGGGCAGCCATCGCCTCACCCCTGCCTCAGCCCGAAGGTCGAGCTGAAGCCTCGTGCCAGCGGCGCTGCCGGCGCCGCCGGGGCGTGAACGTGGACGATCTGCTGCGGCGGGGGCTGTTGTTGTTGCGGCTCGACGACGCGGATCTCGAGCGAGCCGATGTGGACGCCGCCGCGTTCGCCGGCGCGGCGCGAGGCGCTCGTACGCGGGGAACGAGGTGCCGCCGCAGGCGATTCGCCGGCGTTGACGATCTCGCCGCGATCCTGTGTGGCGGAGCGCGACACGGGCTCCAGTGGCGGTATCTCGTTTCGCCAGGCACGGGCGGCGTCGGTTGCCGCGTCCTTCCGCGCGGAGCGGGAAATCCTCGGCTTGCTTGCAGCAGCGGCCGACTCAGGAAGGGGACTCTTCGTTTCGCTCACAATGACGGCCGCATCGGGACGCGCGGAAGTGCCGGCAAGCCGATCGTCTCTGGCCGAGCCGACAACGCTCGGTTGCGCGCTGTGCTGCCCTCCATTCCGAGGGGCTTCCCGCGGGCTCAAACGCGAGGGATTCCTCGCTTCGTTCGGAGCGACAGCCGTGTCGAGACGAGGCGAAGGCCCTGCGTGCCGATCGTCGCTGATCGAGGCGACGCTCGGTTGCGCGCTAGGCGACGCAGCATTCCGAGGGATCTCGCGCGTGCTTGAGCCCGAGGGCTTCCTCGCTTCGCTCGCAGTGACGGCCATGTCGGGACGTGTCGAGGAAGCGGCATATCGGTCCGTGATGTCTGAATCGACTCGATCCGGCTTCGGACTGTGCGACGCACCACGAGGGATCCTGCCCGTACTCACGTTCGAAGCGATTGCAGGCGAAGGAAGTGACGGTTCGTTCGGAATGACGGCCGAGTGGGAATTCGCCGCAGGTCTTTCGCCGCTGTCTGCGCGATTTGTCTCGGCGCTCGGCGCGACACCCCTCGATGCGTGATCCCGAGGAGCCTCCCGAGTGCTCATGACCCTTGTCGTTGCAGGCAAGGGATCGCTCGCTCCATTGAGGAGGTCACCACCCCCATCGACGTCCACATCCTCGCGGCGGGAGAAGGTAGCCGAAGGTCCGCGTTGTCTTACGCGAGACTCCACGCCTTCGCTCCGCGGGCCCTCCTCTCGGAGCGTCGGTGAGAGACGCATTGCCGGGGAGGTTGCCTGAGTCATCGGGGATCGAACAGCGCTCGGAATGACGCCCGTCGGAGCTGCCGACGTATCGACCCTCGGTCCGGTATCGCCCGAAACCCCTCTGCGAGACCATGCGCGCGCAGGCGCGAGCGACTGAAGCGAAGAACGGCCGCCGGCCATGTGCTGCAGGTAGGTGGAGCGCGCCATCACGCACCCGCCTCTTCGCCGCGGATCATCTCCGCGTATTGCGCCCGCCTCGAGCCTGGCAAGCGCATGATCCAATCCTCGCTCCAGTGGTAGCGGCTGGCCAACAGGTGGATTTCCTGAAAGACGAATGAGGCCTGGTCGCGCAACTCACGGAGTGTGAAGTCCTGTGGATCGAAGTAGACCGCGATCGACGCGCCACATTCGGGACAGGTCCCTTCCACCACGTCGCCGAGCGATGGGGCCAGCGCCTGCATGACCCGTTCGACTCGCCTGAGCAACCGCGCAGGCAATTCGGGAGGGCGGATGCAACGCGCCACCAACGCCCGCTCCGCGTTTGGTCTCCCGGCGATCGCCACCTGATCGCCGGCCAGCGGCAGCCGGAACGCGACCGGCGCGTTCCGCAGCGCATACCAGCCGGGGTCGCCTGCGGGCTCGGCATCGCGCGTCCCGCGCGGCGCGTGATGTGCCAGATAGTCGCTGATCCGGAATGTCACGTCGACCCGCGCGCGGCAATCGGCCGACTCACACCGGGCCTGTCCCCGTACCAGGTCGCCGAACAGCAGCCGCCGCAGCTCCAGAAGCAGAGCCTCGACGTCGGTGACCGTCATCGCCTCCCAACGCACCTCGGCGTCGCCAGTGCGCGCCAGCGTTGTCAGGAGATCCAGCACCATCGACATGCCGCGCCGAGGGGACTCCCAGATGAGGACATCTTCCTCGCCGGCCGGACGCCGGAGCGTCACGTCCAATCCGCTGACCGGAAGGGTGACCATGTCAGATCTCGGCCGGCTCGACGAGCGAGAGATCGCGCTCCCAACCCTCGTTCTCCAGCTTGATGTGCTCGATCGCCACGGCATTCCCGCCGCCGTCCAGGTCGGGCAGGCACTGGTATTCCGAGACCCAGCAGCGATGAATGTTGTAACGGAGCACCGGCTGTCCGGCCTCATTGAGGAGGTCGATGCGGATCTCCTTGCGAAGGTTCTTCAGCGACGTGGACGGCGCACCTTTGTCGAGCACCTGTGCGGCGTTCGCCCAATTCTCGAAGTCGGTGTCGTGCGTGACGCCGCGCTCGAGGGTGATCGCTTCGTACTTCGTACGGCCCAGCCCTTTGCGGATGATGGCGTTGCCGCCCTCTTTGTATTCGATGGAGTCGGAGCTGCGCTGGAGTTTGGAGACCTTGCTGATGCCGGCCACCGGCGAGGTCGACCCCTCGAAGTAGACCAGAAAGCGAAACGACTTGTAGGGGTCGAAGCGATTGATGTTGACGTTGAACGGCTTGCCCATGACGTTCTCCTATTGCCCCTGGCCGGCGAGCTGCGCGATCTTGACGATCACGAACTCCGCGGGTTTGAGCGGAGCGAAGGCGACGATGATGTTGACGACGCCGTTGTTGATGTCGGTTTGGGTGGTGGTGGATTTGTCGCAGCGCACGAGGAAGGCCTCGCTCGGTTTGCTCCCCTGAAATGCGCCGTTGCTGAAGAGCGAGAGCATGAAGTTCTCGACCGAGGTGCGCAGGGCGATCCAGAGCGGCTCGTCGTTCGGCTCGAACACCGCCCAGGTGAGATTGCTGTAGAGCGTCTGCTCGATGAACAGCGCCATGCGGCGTACCGGTACGTACTTCCACTGCTCGTACGCGACGTTGGCCGAGACGAGGGTCCGCGAGCCAAAGACCACCGTGCCGACCCCTGGGAACGTCCGCAGGCAGTTGATGCCTGCCAGGTTCAGCACTCCCTGGCGCATGTCGTTCATCCGCCCGTCGTCGACGACACCGGTGGTGTTGAGGACAGTCGTCTCGAGGCCGGCCGGCGCCTTCCAGACGCCGCGGTTGTTGTCGGTCCTGGCGAAGATGCCGGCGACGTAGCCGCTGGGGGGAAGGGAGATGGGCTTGCCGCTGAGGGGATCGGAAGTCTTGAGATAGGGGAAGTACAGCGCGCCGTTGGGGCTCTTTGGCGAAGCCGGTCCGGTCATGTATTCATTGATGCCGTGGACAGCGTCCTGATCGGCTGTGCTTCCGGGTGGCGGGTCGACGATCATGAAAGCCCGTTTCCGCTCGGCGAACGCCAGCGCTTCGCTGAGCACACTGTTGTCGGTTACTCCGGGCAGCACGAGAATGTTGAAGATCGGGAGCTTGTCGAGGTCGGTGTCGGCGTCGAAAACGTGATGGAACTGGGTAGCGTCGAAGGTTGTAATCGCGCTGACAGGTGTCGAGAACTGTACCTTCACAGGCGCAGTCGTATTCTTGAGTTTAGGATTTGGTCCGAGCGCGACATTGACATATGCGGACGCGATCATCCGCGTCAGGATGAAATCGGGATTGGGGCTGTTGATCGTTGCGTCGACACTGACGTTAGTAAAGAGCGGATCACTGGGAAGAGAGCCACTAGTGATCTCGATGTCCGCGATCTTCCCTGCGGCTCTCACGTTGCTAATTACGATCTGGATTGCGGTGGACTGTGATGCGTCTAGCGCTGTGAACGTCACATTGTTGATGGTCTTCGAGGCCGTGACGTTTGGTGTAAATTGATCCGTCGCCGCGACAAATGTGGAGTTGGCGCCGACGCTGACGGATACGAGCTTAGCATTCGACATCCGCGTACCAATGAAGTCAGGGTTCGCGATCGTGGGTGGAGCGGCTTCGTTGATACTCACGTTGCGGTAGATCTCCGGGGGTCGGCTACCGTAGTTGATCGTGACATTGGCGCTGTCGCCGATTGACGAAGCGCCATCGATGGAGATCTGCATCTCAGTCGGGTCGGTCGGCTCGAGCGCAGTGAACGTTATGTCGTCTTTAAGCGTTGCCGACCCCGCAGCGAGTGTCGGAGTTAGTGCCCCCCCCGAGTTGTTGAAGTAATTTGCCGCCTTCAACCCCACCACGTACGCCTGCCCACCGCCATTGATAAAGAACTGGTTGACGGCCTGGGCGACGTTATCGTCCAGCAACGCTCCGTTGTAGAAGCCGCCAAACTCTCGCTCATAGTCGGTGAAGCTGAACAGCTCGATGGCCTTGTTGAACGACGATGAAGGCGTCTTGAACGGATGTGTATACCCGACGAAGACAGCGATCGACGTCGGCGCGGCGGCGATCGTGTGACTCGTGCTCGGCAACTCCTCGATGTAGATTCCGGGATAGCTCGGTGAGACTGGCATCTTCGCTCCTCGTTTGACTAGTGCGCCGGGTGAGTCCTATGCCCGTCTGGCGCGTGCTGTTGGACGATCGTGACGACTGTCATGAATGTGGATGCCGTGAGCGGGATGAGCAATGGGAACCTCTTGGTGTCAGTCGTTTTGACTTGGTGCTCTCTGCTGAAAGCTGGTGGAATCTGCTCCCCGGGACTTCGCAACGGCTTCGCGCTGAGCAGCCAGGCGGTATTCGCGCGGGCTCACGCCGAACCGGCCGCGGAAGGCGTGGTTGAAGTTCGGGACATCCCGGAAGCCGACGAAGTAGACGATCTCCGAGATCCGCTCATACGTCGTGGCGATCAGCTTGGCCGCCTCGTCCAGACGCCGCGTATGGATCACTTCCCGGATGGAACGATTCAACATCGCTTTGAAGAGGTGCTCGAGCCGCGAGGCACAGAGGTTCACGGACGTCGCCAGCTCTTCCACGCGATGGTCGCGCCGCCATTCGCGCTCGATCACGAGAAGGACGTCGGCTACCCGCTTGTCCATTGACGATTCCCCTTCGCGGCGCGTTGATCCCGCGCCGAAGCTCTCCTCGGGTGAGCCGGGAACGATCGTTTGCGCACCCTTGCGGGTTCACCGTGTGAGAATGCAGCGCGTCTCGTTTGCTGAAGCGAATCACTGGACCGGCTGATCCCGGATGTAAGGTAGTGATGCCGGGAGGCCTTCCGTTACAAAATCGCGGGCAAGCAGTTGTCCGCCGGTTCGCTGCACGTTACATGATCGATACAAAATGGACCTCCGCGCTCGCTCTAAGATTGCGGGCATGAAGAACATTGCGATCGGAACCGCCCTTTTTCTTGCCGCGCTGAACGCCGCCGGGCAGTCGGCCATCAGACTGCCGGAGCCGAGTCCTGCTGCCACCATTGGCCAGACGATCGGTGTCACCGACGTCACCATCACCTATCACCGCCCCGCGGTGAACAAGCGAAAGATCTGGAACGGCCTTGTGCCGTACGGTTCCCCGTGGCGCACCGGCGCGAATGAGAACACCACGATCGCGTTCTCCACGCCTGTAAAGGTCGAAGGACAGATGCTGCCCGCCGGAACGTACGCCCTGTATGCCATTCCGGCGGCGTCGCAATGGACGATGATCTTCAGCAAGTTCGCCGGCGACTGGGGTGTCTACAACTACGACCCATCCGAGGACGTCCTGCGCGTGACCGTGACGCCGCAGACGTCGACCGATTCCGAGGAGCGGCTGACCTATCGGTTCGACGACGTGACAAACAGCTCCGCCATCGCGTCATTGCGGTGGGAAACGCTGCGCGTACCGATCAGGATCGAGGTCGATATCAAGGCCACGATCCGCGCTTCGATCAGCGACACGCTACGCGGCGGAAAGCATTGGGATCCGAATGCGTGGGCGGCCGCGGCGCGCTGGGAGCTGCGCAACGGCGATCCCGACACCGCCTTGACCTACGCTGATCATTCCCTGGCACTTGGTACGACGTTCGGCGGGTTGCGGACGAAGGCGGCGGTGGTCGAGAAGAAGGGCGACGCCAAAGGGGCCGCGGAGTTGCGCGATCGCGCGGCGTCGATCGCCACCGAGGCGGAGACGATCGCGTTCGGATACAGCGCCTTGCTGAGCACGAAGAAGTACGACGAGTCGATCAGCTACCTGAACAACTACGCCGCCGCGCACCCCTCCAGCCGCGAGCTCTGGCGCGTCTACACCGGACTCGGCGAGGTGTATGTCGCAAAGGGCGATCCGGCCAGGGCGAAAGAGTACTTCGACAAGGCCATGGCCGCGGCGCACGACACGGCCGAGAAAACGGAGGTATGGGACTCGATCAATGCCGCCGCGGCCGAGGCGAAGTAAGGCCGGGTAAACCAGAAAGCAGAAACTAGAAGCAGAAAGAGACAGAGAGACAGAGACCTTCTGGTTTCTGGTTTCTGGTTTACTCCCGCCGCTCGCGAATGCTCCGCGCGAAGCCGGCGGGCGCACGTCCGACGATCTTCTTGAAGTCACGGATGAAATGCGCCTGGTCGGCGTATCCGAGGTCGAGCGCGAGGCCGGCAAAGTCGGCCACGGTACCGGCAGCGAGCCGCTCGGCGGCTTCGATCAGACGGTAGCGCTGGATGACCCACTTCGGCGTGACGCCTACATACTCCCGGAACAGCCGCTGCATTTGACGCGCGGTCATTGCAAACTCGCCGGCGATCTGATCGACCCGGGTGATTGTGCGATCCTCGGCGATGCGTGCTGTGATCGCTCCCGCCAGTGCCATAGCGTCGCTCGCCAACGGGCCAATTGACCGGAGAAACGACTCGATGGCCTTGGCCGCCTCCAGGTCATCGTCGTGCGCGAGGACCTCGGCATCGAAGCCGTCGACACTCCCACCAAATACGCTCGTCACCGGCCATCGGCGGTCGCTGAAGGCGGCCACGGGACGATCGACGAAGGCTCGGAAACCGCCGGGACGAAATTTCGTCGCCACCACCCGGCCGCACCCTTCGATGACCCGCGAGAACTTGCCGCGCATCACCCCGACCACCTCCGAACGCCCCTCCTCCAGCACCATATGTACCGAAGGGTAAGGGAGCGTTTCGGCGATCTGGGGTGCGGGGACGTTCCACCGGACGATCCAATAATGCTCGACGAACGGCGTCAGGTCGTCGGAAGGCCAGAAGCGCGTCAATCGCTGCCCCGGCCCCAGGTTGAGGATCCCGCTGGCCTTGTCGTGCTTGAGCCGCAGCATGTCGCGTTCCTTCAATCCATGGCGCCACGGCCAGCCTACCATTGAGCCACGATGAAGAGAGTCATCGCAATGGCAACCGTGGCCGCGCTACTCGCGTTGGAGACCACGGCCGTACAGAAGAAAGGTGGACACATGCCGCATCGCGCAACCGGAACATTCGAGGTGAAGGTGGAACCCATCCCGGCGGAGAGCAAGGGGGACCGTCCTTCCTTTCCGCGTTTCACCCTCGACAAACAGTATCGAGGAGATCTCGAAGGGACGAGTCAGGGCGAGATGATGACCGCGAGTGGCACGATGGAAGGATCGGCGGCCGCCGTCGCCATCGAGCACTTCAGCGGTTCGCTGAACGGCAGGAAGGGATCATTCGCCCTCGTCCACAGCGCCACCATGCGGCGGGGCGGCGAGTACTCGATGATCATCCGCGTGGTGCCCGATTCCGGGACCGAACAACTCGCCGGTCTGACCGGCACACTGGAGATCGTCATCGAAGGCAATGTGCATCACTACAACTTCGATTTCAGCCTTCCGGAATCGCAGTGAGGGCGTGTTGACTTGGTTCTCACGACGTCGGGGCATACCGCGCCACGGCCTTATCGAGCTCCGATCGGACCGTATTTGCGTGATGCGAAAATCGGCATATCGTTCGTCTATCCCTCACAACTGACGTTTCACTCTGGGGCGGAGGAATTCGATGCCGAAGATCGCGGACGTATGGGCCGAAGCAGACGCCATCATTGACAAGGCCCCGGCCGAGGCGCGGCGCATCATTCTCGAGGCCGGTGCGCTCGATACGGAGAGCGAGTATTTCATCCCCATCCGTCAGATCTACGCCCGCTCGATCTACAAAGACGAGGATCTCAGCGCGCCGCAGAAATACGAGGACGCACTCGCGGTGCTCGAGACGGACTGCGCGCTCGCGGATTCGAAGAACGATGAGACGCTCGGTCTGGCTGGCGCGATCTACAAGCGCCTCTGGGACCACACCGGGCAGCGCACGCATCTCGAGAAGTCGCTCATGTGGTATGCGAGGGGATACGAGGTCGGGCCTGACGCCGAGGGCTGGTGCGGCGTGAACACGGCATTTGTCTCCGACCTCCTCGGAGGACAGGAAGGCCGCGCGGGCGGCGATGACGCGGCTGCACACCAGAATGCACGGTTTGCGGAGGCCGATCGAATTCGGAGAGACGTCCTGTCCAGGCTCAAGGACGCCAGCCCGCCGCCGAACCGCAGTCCCTGGTACTTCCACGCGTCGCGCGCCGAGGCGTCGTTCGGACTGGCCGACTTCGCGGGTGCCGCGGCCGCGCTTGCGGAGGGAAGTGCCGCTACTGCAACCCTGCCGAAAAGCCCGCTGCAGCAGGAGACGACCGCACGCCAGCTCGCCGCGATCGCGCGCCTCCGTTTCGACGGCACGCCGAAATACAACACCGCATCGGACGTCATTCAGAAAGCATTCGCCATCAGCGACGATTCGGTGAGTGCGTTGTTCGGCGGCAAGATCGGCGTGGCCCTTTCCGGCGGCGGCTTCCGCGCATCGCTGTTTCACATCGGCGTGCTGGCCAAACTAGCCGAGCTCGATCTCCTCCGTCATGTCGAAGTGATCTCCTGCGTTTCCGGGGGCTCGATCATCGGCGCGTTCTATTACCTCGAGCTCAAGAAGCTTCTCGAGAGCGGCAGGACCACTCCCGCCGACTACCTCCAGCTCGTGCGCGACGTCGAGACGAAGTTTCTCGAAGGCGTCCAGAAGAACGTGCGCACGCGCATCGCCGCGTCGCCTCTGGCGGGGCTGAAGATGGCACTGCTGTCAGGCTTCTCGCGATCGGACGTCATCGCCGGGCTCTATGAGAAGCACTTCTACGATCGGACTGCGGCGAGAGGAAAACAGCCGCCGCGTTTCATGTCCGATCTCATGGTGAAGCCCGCGGAGTTTCCGGGAACAAAATTCAACCCGAAGTACGACAACTGGCGCCTCGGCGCGAAAGTGCCGATGCTCGTCCTCAACGCCACGACGATGAACACCGGGCACAACTGGCAGTTCACCGCAACGTGGATGGGTGAGTCACCGCAGGCCATCAGCGACACGATCGATGCCATCCCACGCTACCGGCGGATGTACTACACCGAAGCGCCGAAGCCACACGACAGGATTCCGATCGGCCTCGCCGTCGGTGCATCCGCGTGCGTGCCGGCGCTGTTCGAGCCGATCGTGCTGCGCAACCTCTATCCCGACCGCACGGTACGCCTCGTCGACGGCGGCGTGCACGACAACCAGGGCTTGACCAGTCTCCTCGAGCAGAACTGCCGCGTGATTCTCATCAGCGACGCCAGCGGTCAGTTTCGGGAACAGGCCAGCCCCGGCGGGAGTGTGAGCGACTCTCTCGGCAACTCGAACGACGTTCTTCAGGCACGTGTGCGTGAAGCGCAGTTCGACCAGCTCAGCGCGCTCCGCCGCTCCGGCGCCATCCAGGGGGCGATGTTCATCCACCTGACGAAAGACCTCGAAGCCGATCCCGTGACGTGGATCGGCCCGCAGCCCAAACCTGCGGCGAAACAGGACCCGGTGACGAGCTACGGAATCGACCGCAAGATTCAGCTCAAGCTCGCGGAGGTGCGCACCGATCTCGATTCCTTCTCCGATGCGGAAGCGTATGCGTTGATGACCAGCGGCTATCGGATGACCGAGCATGCACTGCTCGAGGAGAAGTGTCTTCCGTCGCTGCAGGTCGCGGGATCGCGCCAACCATGGACCTTTCTCGACGCCGAGGGGGCGCTGACCCGAACGGATAAGGATAACAACGAACGCATGCTCACCCTGCTCCGGGTATCCAATCAGCTTGCGCTCAAGGTGTGGAGGCAACTGCCGCCGCTGAAGGTACTGGGCGTAGGCCTCGCTGTCACCGCGATCGTCAGCGCCGGATACGCACTGTGGAGGAGGCGGATGCTCGAGCTTCCGTCACTCGGCGTCGTCTCGCTCATAGCGGTCGCACTGCTCGCGGCGAAGCTGATTCTGGCGCAACTCGACAAGCGGCGCATCTATCACAAGCGCCTGGGCGAAATGGGCCTCGGCTTCGCCATCACCGTCATCGGCTGGATCGCCGCCGGCCTTCACCTCCTGATTTTCGACCGCCTGTTCCTCGAACACGGCAAATGGAAAGACAAGCCGTCGCAGCCGGCGCCGTAGTCGTCACATCAGGACCGGGGGGTTTCTCAATTGCTCCTCTCCACTCCCACCTCTTCCTCCGTATGCAGAACCGCGCGCACTCCTTCCGGGACCGCGAGCGCTGGTGGCGCGCCGGGGACGGCCAGGAGGAAGCCCTGGATGAGCGAGATGTTCATTGCGCGCAGCGTGAGCAGGTCCTCCATCCGTTCCACCCCCTCGGCGATGACCGCGCAGCCGAGGCTTACGCCGATATGCTGGACTGATTCGATGAGCACGCGGCGACGGCGGTCGTCCGCGCAACCGTGGATGAAATAGCGGTCGAGCTTCAGAAAGTCGGGGTTGGCATCGAGAATGAGCCGGTAGTTCCCGTGGCCGAGGCCGAGGTCGTCGATGCTGATCCGTACACCGAGGGAACGGAGGTCATCGAGCGCCCGGATGAGATGCGCCGAGTCGAAATACGTCGATTGCTCGATGATCTCCACGACCAGATCGCGCGTGTCGATCCCGTAGTCGGAAGCCAATTTCTCTACATAGGCCGGGAAGGTGCGGTCGCGCTCGAGCGTCCCGGCGTGCACGTTCAACGTCAGGCGCGGAAGGGATTGCGGCAGGAGGTGCTTCCGTGCGGCGAAGGCGGCGGCGATGCAGCAGCGGTCCGCGGTCACCTCTTCGTGCTTCAGCCGGATGTAGTCGAAGAGCACGGAGGCGCGCTCGAAATGTGTGCCGGCCGGACCGCGCGTGAGCGCTTCGAGGCCCCAGACCTCGCAGGCGGAAGAGGAGATGTCGAAGATCGGCTGAAAGACCGTCGAGAGCTGCTCCCCATTGAGGAGAAGATCGAGCTTCACGCCGGTACCACCGCGGCCGCGGCCAGCGCCGAGGCAAGAACCGCCAGCGACGTAGGCTTCTGGAGAACGACGGAGGCGCCGAGGCGGAGGGCCTCCGCCTTGAGCTCCGGCGTGCTGTGCGCTGTCATCACCACCAGCCGCACGTCGAGCGCCCGCTCGCGGATGAACGAGAGGATGTGCAACCCGTCCGCCTCCTGAAGCGGAGAGATGTAGATATCGGTGAGGACGACGTCGAAGTGGACGTTCGCCAGCAGCGCCTGCGCTTCGGCCACCTCGGCCACGCACTCGCAGATGAAGCCTTGCTGTTCGAGGTAGTCGCGAAGCGCCGCCATCAGCGCCGGCTCGTCATCGATGATGAGAATCCTAGAAGGCATAGATGTCCATGGTGCCCTCCAGCGCAACGGTGGTGCCATCGGCGGGCGCTCCCTCCGCTGTGAGCAGAAGGCCGCTCCGCGAGGGTCAGGCCGTCCCGATCCCGGAAAACGGTCCGGGATTCAGACTCCCTTGTACGCCTTCATTTTCTGATACAGCGTGCTGCGTGGAATGCCGAGGCGCACGGCGGCGCGCTCCACGTTGCCGCTCTCCTCGCCGACTACGCGGAGCACATGCAGGCGCTCGACGTCGGCCAGCTTGTCCGCGGTATTGGAGACTGCCCCCAGGCCTCGCCCGTCGAAGTCGAAACGGAGGTCGGCGGCCGCGATGGTCTCGCCATGCGACAGCAGCAAGGCCCGCTCGATGACGTTCCGCAGCTCGCGCACGTTGCCCGGCCAGGAGTATTTCTCGAGCGCGGCAAAGGCGTCGCGATGCAACCGCCGCTCCGGCGCACCGATCTCCGATCCCAGCGACCGCAGGAAGGTCTCGGCCAGGATCGGGATGTCCTCCACCCGGCACCGCAACGGCGGTACGTTCAAGGTGATCGTACTGATGCGGAAGTAGAGATCGCTGCGAAACTTCTCCTCGCGGGAGAGCGCCACCAGATCGCGGTGCGTGGCGGCGATGAGGCGGATGTCGGAGTAGCGGTCGTGCAACTCCCCCACCCGGCGGAATTGCTTATCCTCGACGACCTTCAGCAGCTTGGCCTGCATCGGAAGATCCATGTCGCCGATCTCGTCGAGAAAGACGCTGCCGCCGTCGGCGATCTCGAGCAGTCCGGCCTTCTTCGTCACCGCGCCGGTGAAGGCGCCGCGCTCGTGGCCGAAGAGCTCGGACTCCACGAGGTCGCGTCCGAAGCCGGCGCAGTTCAACTCCACGAACGGCTCGTCGCAACGGGGGCTGGTGCGATGAAGCCACCGGGCCAGAACGCCCTTCCCCGATCCGGTCTCACCGCAGACGAGCACCGTACGGTCCGAGCCGGCCACGCTCTCCGCGTCGGCGCGCAATCGCTGGAGCGCCTCGCTCGTACCGACGAACGGATCGACGGCGCGCACAGCGGAGCGCGAGCGGACCGCGGCGTCGCGCTTCTGTACTTTCCGGGAAGCGATCAGGCGTTGCAGGATGACCAGCAGCGTGGCCAGCTCCACCGGTTTCGTGAGGAAGTGATCGGCGCCGAGCTTCACCGCCGTCACGGCCAGATCGACGGAGCCGTGCCCGGTCAGGACCACAACCGGCAGCGTCGGATGGATGGCCTTGATCTCCGACAGCAGCGTCAGGGTGTCGCCGTCCGGTAGCCGGTAATCGAGAACGATGACGTCCGTGTGCGCGGTACGCAGTGCCGAGCGCGCGGAGCGGCAGTCCACCGCTTCCTCCACGGTCCATCCCTGCGTCTCCAGATAGTCGCGGACGGCGAAGCGGATCGATGCTTCATCGTCGACGAGCAGAACACTGGGGCGCTTCATCCGGCCGCGGACCTCCCGCATCGCAGGGCAACATCATTCGAATTCTCAGGATCTCCAGTCGCCGCCGCGGTGTGCGCGGCCGGTATGACGATGGTCACCACCGCGCCAGCAGCGCCCTTACGGTTCGTGATGGTGATCTCACCATTGTGCGCGGCGACGATCTTCCGGGTGATGGAGAGGCCGAGTCCGATGCCTCCCTTGCGCCGGCTGTAGAACGGCGCGAAGACCCGTTCGGTCTCTTCCGGCTGCAGGCCCGGACCTTCATCGGTGACCGTACAGAGGATCTCCTCGCCGCAGCTCATCGCCCCGACGCGAACCACGGACCCGTCGGGTGAGAGCTGTACGGCGTTGGCGATCACGTTCTGGAAGACCTGCTCCATGCGCCCGCAGTCGATCAGGGCATCGGGCAAACCGTCGTCGATAGAGATGACGATGCGTATCCCCCGCGCCGACGCGGCGACATAGCACTCGCAGACGGCCGCCGCGATCGGGTTGGCGATTGGCGCCGCTTGCATCGCCAGCGCGGGCGGCTTGCCGTACTCGAGAAGGTCGCGCATGAGGCGGTTTAGGCGGTCCACTTCCTCGCGCAGCGGAACCATGTACCGGCGAAGGTGCGGCGTCTCGCCGAGGCGCGCCTCCCAGGCGTCGAGCGTGGCGGAGATCGTAAAGAGCGGATTGCGCACCTCATGCGCGACGCCGCCTACGATCGCGCCTAGCGTGGCCGCGATCTCCGTCTGCCGGAGCGATTCCTCGAGACTCGTGACCAGCGTCAGGTCATACACGACTACCGTCACCAGGCGTTCGGTGCTGTCCAGATCGGTCACGGAGCTCGACACCTGCCACACCGACCCGATCTCAGGATCGGTGGCGCGTGACTCTGCCGAGCGGCCGAAGTCGTTCGCGTAGCGCGCCAGCCGGCTCACCGTCTGCCACGGCTCGCCCGGGAGGTCGCTGACGGCGAGGTGATGGAGGTCCTGGAAGGGCAGCTTCGCCAGCCGCTGCGCGGCCCGGTTGAGCCGGCGAATCTCCCCCTTGCCGTCGAGCAGGACGATCGGAACCTGCACCGCATCGAAGGTCTGCCTCCATTCGGCGGCGACGTTCGCCACGGTGTTGAAGATCTCCTGCTGCGTCGACTCGTACCGCTTCAGCTCCGTGACGTCGCGGGTGATCTTGGCGAATCCGCGCAGCTCCCCATTCTCATCGACGATGCGCGTCACCGTCACCGCGCCAAGGAAGCGGCTGCCGTCTTTGCGGACGCGCCATCCTTCGAGCTCGGCGCGCCCCTCTTCCGCTGCGACCGACAACTCCGCCGCGGCCGTCGGCAAATCCTCGGGGAGAAAAAAGATCGAGGTATCGCGGCCGAGGATCTCCGTGGCCGAGTAGCCGGTGATCCGCTGCGCCCCTTCGTTCCAACTGATGATCTTTCCTTCCCGATCCAGCATGAAGATCGCGTAATCGGTCACGCTCTCCAGAAGGAGGCGGAAGCGCTCCTCGCTCTCGCGCATCGACCGCTCGGCGGCGCGGCGCCGGGTGACGTCGCGGTTGATGCTCAGAATGGCTTTCCGGCCGCCGTACCACGCCTCCGCGGCGTTGATCTCCACGTCCATGACCGTGCCGTCGCGGCGGTATTGCTGCGATTCCATCGAGGAGTAGCGGCCGGTCTCCTCGTGCGTCTTCTGCAGCATGCGCTTGCCGCGCGCCGGATCGACCGAGAGGGTTTCCATCGACCGGCCCACCAGTTCGCTCCGTGGAAAGTCGTACATGATGCAGGCTTGGTCGTTCGCGTCGAGTACCACCTCGGTCAGAGGATCGAGGACGAGGATGGGGTCGTAGGCGTGCTCGAAGAGGCCGCGGTATTCGCGCTCCGATTCGCGGAGCGCCTCGCTCATCCGCTTCCGCTCGGTGACGTCCCGCGCCAGTCCCTGGCAGCCGATCAGCACCCCCGCGGCGTTGAAGCGTCCGGCGGCGGTGATGAGGCAATCGAGAACGCGGCCATCGCAGGAGACGAGGCGCAATTCGTGATCGATGACGAAGCCGAGCCGCAGCGCTTGCATGAACGGCGCGATATCGGCCGGATCGGCGACGAGATCCCGCAACGGCATGCCGATCATCGCCTCGCGCGAGGCGCCGAATAGCGCCAGCCCGGCGGTATTGACCTCGAGGACCATCCCGTTCTCCGTGATCAGCGCGGCGTCGCGGATCTGCTCGAACAGTTCCGTATAACGGGCGGAGGTCCGGTCGAGCTCACGCTGCGCGGCCACGCGGTCGCTGATGTCGCGCCCGGCCATGGTGATCTCGGCGCCGCGCGCGTAGAACGACCAAGCGATCTCCACGGGCGAACCGTCCGTCATGAGCAGCGGAAGATCGCACTCACTCTCGCCCCGCGCACGCGCATTCTCCAGCGCGGTTTCGAGCACCGGCCAATGCTCGCGGGAAAAGAGCTCCGTCAGCGGACGAGGGGCGTGCGTCGACGTGAGCCGCGCCAGCCGCTCGTTCCAGCGCTGCACCATGCCCCGCCGGCTGACCGTGAAGATCACGATCGGTGCGCTTTCAACCAGTGAGCGCAGATCGCGGTCCAGGCTACGGATCAACCGCTCCGATTTCCGACTGGTGAGCGTGAGAAACAGCAGCAGCGCGCATGCGCAGGCCAGCAGCAGCGACAGGGCACCCATCATCTGATGCTGCCGGACGGCGAGGAAGACCAGCGCTGCCGACAGGATGGTGAGCACCACGACGACACAGAACGTCATCGAGACAAAACGCGGGCGCCATACCCGACCGGCGGGTGAGATTGCGGGAAACATCGATTGTTGGGGGAGGACTGGACCGGCCACCCGATCGGCAATATAACTTATTTTAGCCGGGTGGGTAGGGAAATGTGCCTCTGACGACCCTTGTAGGTGTATGCGTCTCCTCTCGGCACTCTCCAAAGCGTCGGCATCGGCCGCCTGCGCGGACTTTTTCTCCGCGCTGGGGTGGGACGTCGACAGCACCACCGAGCCGTCGATTGCCGAGCGCATGCTCACCTTTCGCCGGTACGACGCCGTCATGACCGACCTTCAATTCGATGGCGTCGATTCCACGGCGGGGCTGGACGTCGTCCGCGCCTCGAAACGGCGCGGCCGCAGCCCGGTGGTCGTGGTGCTGGCCACGATGGCCTCGGAGGAAGTGCTGTCCGAGGCGCACGCCGCCGGCGCCGACTGCGTCCTGCTGAAACCCCAACGCCTCAATGACGTCGCCGCGCAATTGACGGCGATGGTACCGGCCGCCAGCAGCGCGAAGAAGTAACCTCGAGGCCGGAGCGCTGGCGTCTCGCCGGCTGAGGTCTTGATCGCTTCAGCATGAAGCTCTCCCAGTACTCTGCTTCGTTGTATCCTTCCACCTTCTCCCGACATTTGAAGTGACGTCCGGACCGATTCGCATGCGGACCGGGATCCCTTTTTCGAAAGTGATTCCGCGATGAACTGCGCAAAAAGGTCCGTCTACGACATCGAGAGATGACGGGAATGGCCGGAGCGACAACATTGACGGTTGGTGACTACCAACGGCACTGGGTCCTGATCAGCAAACGGATCATTGGCACGGTTGTCGTTTTGGCGGCAGCGGGAGGGTTGCTTCTGCCGCTGCGCGACCGATCGTCCGTGCAATCGTCCCTTGCCGCCCTCGTCTCCGCATCGAGCCCTCAGGCGCGCACCATCGAGCCTCGGCTGTCAGGAGGGTTCGCCTGGGCGCCTTTCCAATCAGCGAGCCGGGGTGAGTCCGCGGCGGATGGCGCCATCACGTCGGCCATCGGAACCACTCTCACGAATGTTCGCGGCCAGTCGGCGCCATCGGCTCGCCACACCGAGGCGGTCGCCGAGCTATTGGCAGGTCATCCTCGGACGGCGCTCTCGAACTTGACGATGGCAGCGGAACACTCTGATGATCCGGGCCTCTGGAGCGATCTGGGCGTTGCGCTCCACGAGACAGCGGTCCACGAGGACGCACCGGAGCTACTCGCGGATGCGCTGTCGGCATCCGATCATGCCCTTTCGCTGCAGCCTCAGTTCCCCGAAGCGCTTTTCAACCGTGCCATCGTACTCGAGCGCCTCGGGTTGAAGGATGACGCGCGCGAGGCGTGGGAGCGATATCTGGTGACCGACTCCACCAGCGAGTGGGCCGCCGAGGCCCGCGTGCATTTCAACGCCATGGCACCAGAAGAGGCGTTTCTCGATCGGCTCGACCATGAGTACGACCACGTGAGAAATGATCCGGCGGCAGCGACGGCGCTCGTTCGGCGCGACCCGTTCCAGGCTCGAGGAATGGGTGTCATGGAAGTCCTCGGGAGATGGGGGAAGGCCGCTCTGCGTCATGACGACCGTGAGGCGGATCGCCATTTGAGCGTGGCACGGCAGCTCGGCCGCGCCGTCACTCTCGCCGAGGGTGATCGGATGCTCGAGGGATCTGTTGCCGTCATCGACGCTGCCGGCGGTACGACCCGCTTATTGCTGGCGTCGGGGCACTCCGATTATCGCGATGGAGTGAAGGCCAATCAGGAAAACCGTCCCGGCGACGCCGAAGCGCTGCTCCGCCGCGCCGCCTCTGCATTCGAAAAAGCGCAGAGTCCAATGGTTCTGCCGGCCCGGTACTTCATCGCGAATACAGACTTCGAACAAGGCCATCACGATGACGCGGAACGCGAGATCCAGGCACTCTACGCTACGGCGTCCGAGGACTTTCCCGGGTATCGGGCTCTTCTGCTTCAAACGCTCGGTGCGTGCCGCGTATCCCACGCCGACTGGGGAGCCGCGATCACCCTTCTCGAACGAAACATGTCTCAATTCGACCGTCTCGGTGAAATTCAAAACGCCTCCGAGGTCCGGCGACTTCTTGCCTTCGTGTATGACCGCATCGGAGACCCTCCCACCGCCTGGAAGTATCGCCTGGCCGCGCTGCATGGCGCCGGTGTACGGTCCAATGCCGGCCTGGAGAAGGGGGTGGCATCAATCGCCGATGCGGCGATGCTCCGTCACGAATGGCGGACCGCGTCGTCATTCCTGAGTCTGGAGATCCGGATCGCGCAGCGGCTTCATGACGACTTTCAACTGGCGACAACGCTGCTCATTCGGGCCGTTGTCCGCGACCGGATGAACGATGAGGCGGGCGCTTTGGCCGATATCGCAGGGGCGAAGGCGGCGACGGCGCGAACGAAGGACCCCGCCTATCGCGTGTACCTGCGTGTCGCGGCGTTGCGTTCCTCGGCCATGCTCTCCGGTACGCCCTCGGCAGAGGCTGATGCGCTGCTCACCGAGGCGATCGAATATCAATCGACGCAAAGCGATCCTCTCAGACTGCCGGGCCTCTTCCTGCAGAGGGCGCGTGCGCGCAGGAAAATCGGTAACGCTGCCGGTGCGATGGCCGACGTTCAGCGGGGAATCGCGGAACTGGAACAGCATCGCCTGTCGCTGCCACCGGGAGAGGCGCGTTGGGGTGCGTTTCACGCTGCCGAGGAGCTGTTCGACGAGGGGATCGATCTGGCCATGTCGGTTGACGACACCGAGGCAGCCTTTCGATTCGCGGAACGAGCCCGCGCCCGTACCCTGCTCGACTCCTATGGGCGCTCGCCGGTTCTCGACTACCGGCGGCTGCCGGCGCGCACCGTCGTCGTGGAGTATGTCTCGCTTCCGTCGCGGCTGGTCATCTTCACTGCCGATGCGTCCGGTGTGCGGGCGGCGACGGTGGAATGTACCCGCGAAACGCTCAAGGCCGAGGCCGACGCATTGGGTGATGCCCTCCGGCGGAAACCGTCGATCAGTCCCGGCGCCGAGGCAGCGGCGGTTTACCGGCATCTCATCGAGCCGGTGGCATCGCAACTTCTCGGCACAAAAACTGTCGTCGTTGTTCCGGACGACGTGACATCGACCGTGGCCTTTAGCGCGCTGGCGGACGCGAGCGGCCAGTATCTGATCGAGCAGCACACGATCGTCAGGGCGCTGAGTGCCGCGGCGTTCGTCGCGGCCGCGGAACGTCGAGGGGAGCCGCTCGTTCCGCGCTCCGCACTGGTGATCTCCGCCTCCGAAGCGGGGGCCGGCACCGGCGCACTCTCGTTTGTCAACTCCGAGGCGCGGCACGTGGCAAGAGGCTACCGGAACGTGACACGACTGGCAGACGACGAGGCGGAGCTTGATGCCTTGATCAAACGCGCGCCGGAGGCCGACGTCATTCACTTCGCCGGACATGCCATCGGAGACGACCGAGGCATTGAGCCGGCCTCGATCGTTCTCCGGCAGAACGGGCACGAGCGGCGGATCGGTGTGGCGGAGATTGCCAAGCTGCGGCTCCGTCCGACGTCGGTCGTCGTTTTGGCCGGATGCAGCACCGCGCGCGGCGAGCGCCGCGCGGCGGAAGGGGTCATCAGCGTCGCCCACGGCTTTCTTTCGGCCGGCGCGCCGTCGGTGATCGCCACGCTCTGGCCGATCGACGACGAGGCGGCGTCGATCTTCTTCCCGCGCCTGCACCAGCGGCTCGCCGAGGGGCTGTCCCCCGCCGAGGCCTTGCGTCAGGCGCAACTCGAATCGATTCGCCGCGGCGACGTCCCCGCGTCGTTATGGGCAGCGGTGCAAGACATCGGAAGTTGATCAAGCAAAGAGAGGAGAGAGCATATGTACACAGTCAGCTTCGTTGGGTTGAACTATTTCAACGCCTGTACGACCGGAGAAAAGAAGGTGATGATTCCGAATGGTACGAGGGCCGGCGGGCACATGCCAACGCACTATGCCAGCCTGTTCATCGAGGCCGATCATCTTGACTCGGACGACTGGTGGTCGGATCAGAGAATCCGCCGCCGGATCAGGCTGGAGGTCAGGCTCGGCGAGTTTCGCTCCGTCGATGTGATCGAGTTCCGAATCCCCAAGAAGGTCGAGCTCACGTTCCGTTGCCATGACGACACGCTCTCGAACGTGAATCTCGATGACGGACTTCCGAAACTTCAAGCGCTGGCAGGTTTCAAGCTCGATTCCGTCGGAGCCGATACGATTGCGGAAGTCCCGATTCCCGGAGGAGCGATTGAGGCCTTCCGCTTCGGCTCCTCAGCCCTTGTACGCTGGCTGATCGAAAAGCATCACGATCCGATCACGATCACCGCGGGCGACGGCGAAGAGACCAGGCGCATAACGCTGAAGAAGTCCGACTGTCAATTACCAACCGAGATCGTTCTCTCCAATACCATCGATCTCCTGACGCGCGGCAATGGGCACAGTCAGGAACGTGGTGCCGGCAATGGGCATGGCGGCGATATGGCAGGTGCAGTCATGCATAGCGCCGCCATGCAAAGCGGCTCCATGCCAGGCGACTCCATGGGGATGGCTGCCGCAAACGGCAGCGATAATCACAGTAGCGTTGGGTATGGGAATTCCGGACACTTCATGCTTTACGCCAAACTCGATTGGGACCGTGATGAAAGTAAATTTCAACATCCCGATCTCTCCGGATTGAAGAATTTCAAGCCCTTGCCTTTCCATCACCCTTATCTGGCGTTTCTCTGCACACTGAAAGAGGTGCCGGATCCGCCTTGCGTGCCGACATGCTGTTAAAGGAGACGAACCATGACTGAACAATTCATTCCCGAGCCTTACGATCGCCGAGGCCTGGCGAAGCGTACCATTGGAGATCTTCTCAGCCGCCGGAATCAGGTTGCTCTGGACCTCGGTGCCCTTGACACCAACATCACCTCTACGTTTTCCAGCGAAGGAGACCAGGTGTCGAGCTCCTTTCGAGGGCTTCTCGACCGCCGCAGCGCGTTCGCTCATGACCTCGGTCTGGTCGACGCGCAGATCGACTATACCCTGCACGACCTTTGCGGCACGATGGACGATCCTCAGGATGTCGAAACGTACGACGGCACGCTCGGAGTTTCTCGTGAATTCGTCGACAAGCACGAGGCTCCGGTCGGACAACTGGTGTGGCTCGATGATCTGCCTCAGCGTTACAGCGGAGCCAATGACGATCCGGGCACCGTGAACGGACAGAGATGGGGCACGGGTGCACTCATTGCGGACAATCTCTTTCTGACGGCCGGCCACTGTTTCCAACCGGATCCTCGCCGATGGAAGGTCCCGAGTCATAACGGCACGGCAATCGCCGCGGAGGAAATGGCTCAGCTCATGTGTGTGTGCTTCAACTACCAGAGGAATGGCGCCACGGGCGATATGCGGCCCGGCGCGGTCTTTCCGGTCCTTGCTCTGATGGAGTATTCGGCTACCGACCTCGACTACGCCATCGTCAAGCTCGGCCCTGATGCATTGGGGCGTTTGCCGGGCGATAAGGAGCTTTACGGCAAGCTCACCGTGGCCACGAAACATTTCCCTGCGAAGAACGACATTCTGTGCATCATTCAGCACCCGAATGGGAGCGAGAAAAAGGTGGAAGCAGGGCATCTGATGGACACTCGCAACGGACGCATCGCGTACAACGACATCGGAACATTCGGAGGAGCTTCGGGGTCACCGATTCTCTACGAGAAGACAGGTGAAATCGTCGGAGTGCATGTGAAAGGCGGCTCCCTACCGATCGGAGGCTTCAACTCCGGCACGGCCATCAGTGCGATCCGGGCCGTATCGAAGCTGATCCCTGGCTGAAAGCTCGCGCTTCCCTCGACTCGAGAGCCCTTCTCCCCCGCGGTTCCTGCGGGGGAGAAGGCTCCGCCAGCCCGGGGCCTTACTTCCCCGCCGCGCGGCGGCGGGGCGGTACCGGTTCATACGCGAGAATCTGGCCGGGAGCCCCTCGCAGATCGGAGACCATGTAACAAACGCTCGGGGTGACCGCGACCTGCCAAAGGCTGCCGAAGCTCAGTCCCGAGCTGGCCGTGCCGAGCTCCTGCCAGGTATGTCCCCCATCCAGGCTCAGTGCGGTCCCCGTCGCCGAGGCGAAGAGCTGCCGTGATCCATAGGCAGGTGCCGCAATCACGGCACCATAGGCCGACGCGCGGATCATTTCCCACGACTGCCCGGAGTCGGCGGAACGAAAGATCCCCGACTCTGATGCGGCATAGATGGTCGACGGAACCACCGGATCGACGACCACGTCCTGAATGGCTCCAGCCGAGGAGGGCGAAATCTCCTTCCACGAACCGCCGCCGTTGCTCGTCTTCATCAGTCTCGACTGCGATACGGCATAGATGATTTGCGATGTGGTCGGGTCGAGCGCCACGTGCTGGACGTTCACATCCTTCAAACCGATCCCGCGCCACGATCCGCCGCCGTTATCGCTCCGGAACACGCCGCCTCCGGAGCAGCCCAGGAAACAGAAATTGGAGCAGGCCAGCACGATCGAGCTGTCGTTCGTGGCGTCCACCTGCAGGTCATTTGGGAATTGCGCGGCGGTTGGGACGGTGCGATGGACCCACGAGTTTCCGGCAGTAGTCGAACGATACAAGTCGGTCAGCCCCAGGGCATACACGGTGGATGAAATCGACACCGCCACCCGGATCGCCGAAGGTGCCAGCAGCCCCGGGACCGGCGTCATCGTCCACGTTGCCCCGCCATCGTCAGACCGGGCCACGGTCTCCGCGCCGGCGCCATAAAGAATCTTCGTATTGTGAGGGTCGATGGCCATCGCGCCGATGATTGCCGGCGGCCCGATGACCGTCCACCGGTTCACTCCCGCGCCGGCGGAGCCGTTCCAAAGCACCGCCAACCCGAGCGCCAGAACCGTCGCCGCTGTCTGCGTGAACCTCATGTCGATCTCCCTTCCTCGTATGGCGCACCACCGCGGAACTGAAGACCACCATACACCTCGGCCGTACGTTAGCCGGTGTCCTGACAAATGTTTGACATGAGCGTGTTGGCGGAAGAAGGATGGAGGATGGAGGACGAAACCAACAGCGCTTTCATCCTTCATCCTTCGGATTTCATCGTTGCTCTCTCTGTGTCCTCTGAGTCTCTGTGGTTCAATAACCTTCGCGGCCCGCGGAGCTGCACCGCAAAGGAGCGTCTATGAGCACAAACGAGCCCTTGTCTTCGATCGGTCAGGCGGTGCCGGAGCTCCCGGTTGCGGACGTCGAGCGTGCGCAGCAGTACTATCGCGCCACTCTCGGTTTCGAAATCGGATGGCTCGAACCGAACAAGGGGATTGGGGCCGTGTCTCGGGGAAAGGCGGTCATCTTCTTCCGGAGGAGAGAGCCGCCCTTCGAGCCCGCGGTTCACTGGGTGTTCGCCGAAGACATTGACGCCACGTACAACGAGCTGAAAGCGTCAGGAGCAAACATCGTCGATCCTTTGGAAACGAAGCCCTGGGGGTTGAGGCAATTCACTGTCGACGATCCGGACGGGAACCGCTTCTACTTCCACCATGATTAGGCAGGCGCGGGGCGCGTCCGTGTTTGCGCTCTGCCTCACCGCCTGCATGACCAGTTCACCCCGTGTCGGGCAGACAAGCCCGGATGCGACCTCGCTTGCCGGCCTGCCTGGGTTGATCCGAATCGATGTCCGTGATCCAACAATGGAGGAGATGCCACCACCAACGTATGTCTTCAGCTTGAGGAGTGGAAGGTTGGTTTCAGGCGGGGATTCCGGGCCCTGCCAGTTCTCATTAGACGAACCGACGCTGCCTCCCGCTGGCGAGATGCAGTACCAGTACCCTTACGCTGTAAACTCCGAGCGGTCGCTTCTGGCGGTCTCGGCAAAGCCGGCGCGCAGTTCCAGCCTGGTATCCAACGATGTAGCGGTCTTCAGTTTTCCGGAAGGTACGCAGCGGGCGTTCATACACCGTCCGGAGAGCGCTTTTGTGGAGAGGATCGCGTGGTCGCCCGACTCCAGGTACCTGGCACTCCTTACCACTCAGGAGCATTGGGGCGTTTCTCCCCTGGAGTTGTTAAGCGGCGTCGCCGGCCATCCGGTTCCTCACAATTCGTACCGAATCGAGGTGTACTCGCGCTCCGGTGAGCTCGTGGGCGCCACACCCTTCATTACTGGATTCGTAGCTACGTCCGCCCGGCTGTGCTGGCGATAATGCGGACCGAATGCCATTCCGCGTGAGGGTTACGGAGCGATATTCACACGCAGGGTCGCCGCCCGGTCGAGCGCTGCCAGATCAACTTCCTGCGTTCCGATCCGGCGGAGAACGAAGCTCTGGCCGATGCGGTCTCCTTCGCGAACGGTCAAGACCTCCCCGTTGCCGGCGAATGCGGCAATCGGTGACGCCGCCGGACCGAACGTTCCGAGAAAGCGATATCCGAAGACGAGCGGTGCGGCTACGGCCGGCGGCGTTTCCAGCTCTGCTACCGTAACCGGGACGACTTCGGGCGGCCGATGCAACGCTACCGGGACCTTTGCCCTGGGCGGCACCGGGACGTCCGCGAATGCCAAAAGATTTCGCCGCGAAGAGAGGTCACCCGGGTCGTAAGCCGCCGGGTCGCGAAGGCGCAGCGAAGGAGCGGACGTATTGTTCACGTCTTGCTCGGTGTGAATCCTCGGACCGTCTTCGCGGCGCTCTTGCGTCTCCAAGCGTCCCGGAATCGCTAGCCAGGTCACACCAGCGCCGATCAACGCGGCCACTACGGACGTTCGCAACCTCTCACCAAGCGTCATCGTCCCATTGGACGCACGTGAGCTGGCAAGGTTCCGGCGCCAAGAACGATCTGCTGCGTCCCAAGTGCGTTACCATGACGGTGCGTTGGTCGAACTGGATCGCGTCGGTCCGCAGCCTCGTGCGTATTGAGGGGTCACCGCATCCATGAATGCAGAACAGCAGGCCGCCGTCGTCGACTACATGGTTGGGCGGCTCTCCTATGAGGACCTTGTGCGTCGGACGGGTATCGATCCCGTAGGGCAGCCGGGCGTTGCAGAGCGCGAGCTTCGCGCGGGACTGGCGGCGCGAGACGCGGGCACCATTGAGTGCGCACTCCTGCTTGCATTCCGCTTCGAGCTGCTGACACCTGACATGGCCTCCCTACTCGGGCTGCTTCTTCTCGAACCATGGCATCAGAAGCACGAGGATATCGCGAAGATCCTGCAAGAGTTGCGAGAGCCGGCCACAGCCGATGCGTTGGCCGGCGCAGCCGTCGTCAAGCACGACTATCTCGCGTACGATGACAGCCACGCGCTTGCTCGCAAGTGTATATGGGCCCTCGCGGACATCGGAACACCAGCCGCTCGCGAGCACCTCGAGCGTCTCTCCGGGAATCCCGACCATGAGGTCGCCGCCTATGCGCAGAAGAGGCTCGACAACTGGGAGCAGGAGCTTCCACGGAAACGCCCCAGCGCACCAGGAGGAGAGGGCTGAGCCAACAACTCGGACGCACTTGTAAAGGCAATTTCACCACAGAGACACAGAGGACACAGAGAAAGAGAGCCTCTGTACTACTAACCCATAGATTCTTCTCCTCCTGCAAAGATTTTCATGCGGCGAGAGGGGTGAGCTGCCTGATGGTGGAGCGAAGAGCTGTGAGGATTGCAGGGCCGGCTTTGCGGGCGGA
>Ga0210402_10000121_pt1 | contig 86189 bp, 78 predicted proteins | sample IncBWC7MmetaG_FD_161055 | JGI IMG/M metagenome (GOLD analysis project Ga0210402, IMG submission 161055) | Forest soil microbial communities from Barre Woods Harvard Forest LTER site, Petersham, Massachusetts, United States - Inc-BW-C-7-M | ecosystem: Environmental > Terrestrial > Soil >...
TTCGATTTTCCGGAAAGCACATGAACTTCGATTGAATTAGAGGCTGTGCTTTTCCGTTTTATGAAGTACAAATCAGGTATGCCATCGCGGTCTAAGTCTGACAGCATAAAACTGCCATTAGCATCTTCGCTCTGCACAAGTGGAGTTGCCATCTGAACAATAAATCTTTGATAAGATTGCAAATATAGGTTAGACGTCCAGATTCCGCGACCGAAGGTTGCGGCAGCTATTTTGCGCGCAGCTACGTTTATGTAAAAATCATTCACGTTCAATTTTGGCAATCCATTACTGAACGCGGTCCAATCGCCTAATTTATTGTCGCGGTAATAGACGCCTTTGTCCGTTCCTAAATAGAGTGAGTCCACATGACTTCCCTCAGAAGCAATGCGATTAAAAGTGATGTTTGGAAGAGATCCCGTAACATCATTCCAGGTTCCACCGCCATTTTTGCTTTGAAACACTTTGTTGGGCGAGCCTCCGGTAAGCGTAATCCAGAGTTTTTGAGAATCAGTGCTGGAAACTGCAAGTGAGTTGATCGAAAGCGGTCCTACAGGTAACGAGCCAGTAATATTGGTCCAGGTTGAACCTGCATCGGTTGATTTTCTAACCTTTAGTCCTTCGGCAGAATAAATCGTCTTAGGATCACTCGCGCTGATTCCAATTGCGATCTGCATCCCTACATTGTTTAGAACCTTGCTCCAACTTTTGCCTCCATCGGTGGTCTTAAAGATATCTGTATAGCCTGCATAAATCGTCTGGGGTGAAATAGGATCCATTGCGAGAGCAGCTCCGGGTGGACTGCCGGAGACCGGAGGGGTGATTGTATTTGTCGTGTTACCTCCGTCAGTCGTCTCCCAGATGTTCGCTCCTTGTTCTCCATAGGCACTATTTACATTCGTATAATCAATCAGGCAACCTCCACCATCGCCGCCAAAAACCTTCTTGTTGAGGTGGGAGCTATCGAGAAATTTGCTACTTCCATCGTCCTGGCTTCCGAAATAGAAAAGGTTGCTGTCCTGGGGAGTGCCGCAGATATTCCAAATCTGGGTTATCGTCATACCCGCTGTCAGGTCGGTAAAAGTGTTCGCTCCGTCAGTCGATTTATATATTCCGCCGTCAGTCCCAACATAAATAGAATCGCCGTTGAATTTGATCGTACTGAAATCAGGATGAACAATCCCTGCGGGCGTCTGGTTCCACGTGGTGCCACCATCGGTTGACTTGAAAAGATAATTTAGCTGCGCGCCGCCTGCGAAGAGTACGTTTGCATCTTTTGGATCAGCGCCAAAAGCAAAATTGAATGTCTGGTTGCTTAAGACCCAAGGAGGGGACGGCGGGTTCGTGAATCGATTGGGGCCAAAATCTACACCGCTATTGGTAGAAAGATGAATAACAATATAACCTTGGCAGTCGAATAGAATGTAAACGTAATCATTCTTGTTGGCTGAAACGGCAATTCGGGCGATGTTTGCATTATCTGGTGGGTTATAAGAAGTGCATGTCGGTGTCGGTAATCCTGAGGTTATCTGGTTCCATGTAGCGCCGTTATCTGTCGAACGCCAGAACTGTGAAGCTGTACTTGCATAAACAACATTGTTATCACTCGGCTTAAACTGGCAATCAAAGAAATTGCCGGACTGAACGAGAGACCAGTTCGCGCCACCATCTGTCGTTCTATAGATTCCCACATTTGTAGCAGCAAGAAGTACGTTCGTGTTTATTGGATCCATTAATAGCCTGCGGCCCCGAGTAAACGAACCGGAAGTAAGACCGGTATTTGCCCAAGTGGCGCCACCATCGTTGGATTTCATTACGCCAATCGTATTCACCACTAATGAAGCAGTAAACGGAAATCCGTCACCAGTGAGGATGAAGATCTGGTTGGAAGTTTGTGGGTTTATTGCAATATCTGATACGCCTAAGCTTGAGAGACCGTCAGTAAGCGTTTGCCAGCTATTCGAGGAAGGGTCAAACTTCCACAATCCACCTGCAGGAGTTCCGGCATATATGATGCTCGGCTTATTGGGATCGAAGTTGATAGCCATTACACGGCCCGTGCCGCTTTGTATAAATGATGGACCTACGGAAACCCAATTACTACGATCCTGCGCATAAAGCCAGGAGCTGCATACAAGAAAGCTAACAATCGTTAGATAACGTATTTTCATAGAGTTTGCCTCCTTATCACTTCAGAAAGGTTCTCACACCTAGAGCGGCGGGCTTTGGACGCCGGTGAATATAACAAGAAACTCGCGGAGATCGTGTTCCAACTGGAAAAGTGAGAATCGCGATTTTCTCACACTTGCTGAAGTACCGGTATGACCGGATCACATCAGTCCAAGTGAAATTTGACGATCGACCCATGATCGCTCCATCGTAATGGACTCGCCGAGTTACTCATGGCGCAGCGCCGTCATGGGATCCACATTGGTGGCGCGGCGAGCAGGGATATAGCACGCGAACAAGGCGATGCACAGCAGCAGGATTCCGACGGCGGCAAAGGTCGTGGGATCGGTGGCCTTCACGTGGAACAGCCAGAGATGATCCGCCAGGAACCTCTTGAGTCCCAGCGCTAACGCAACACCAATAGCTAGTCCAGTACCGGCAAGTGTGAGTCCCAGCTTGGCGACCAACACGAGCACATCAACGCGTTGAGCCCCAAGAGCGAAACGGATGCCCCATTCGCGCGTGCGCTGGTTGACAAAATACGAAAGGACGCCGTAAACGCCGATCGCCGCCAGAACCACGGCTATGCCAGCCAAAAACCCGAGCACGACGACGTAGTTTTTATAATCCTTCACGGATTCGCCCAGCACCTCATTCATCGTACTGATGTCAGTCACAGGCTGATCTGGGTCCATCTGTTTCACCATCTGCTTTGCCGCCGCGATGATGTCAGCTTCGTGCGCATGTACATCCGATACCGTGCGGATTACCAGCGTCCCAGCCAAATGGAAGCCATCGCTGCCGCCCGGATACACTTCCGGCTGCTGAAGGTATGATTCATAAATCTCTGGGTGGAGCCCGCCCATCCCGGCTTGCTTGACCTCGCCCACAACACCTACGATCTGGCGGGGCCGCTCTTCGTCCACTTCGTTGAACGTATAGTGAAGCAGGATCTGTTGCCCGATGGGATCTTCCTTCGGGAAATAGCGGTTTGCCGTTGTCTCGCTAATGATTACAACCCAGGGCGCATTGGTCGTGTCGCGTTCATCAAAGTAGCGGCCTTTCTTCAGCGGGATCCTCATGGTGCGAAAGTAACTGGGGCTCACTTCGTTGAAGCCTACGAAAGGCCTTTCGGCCGGTGCGGGATGCCCTACGACCGAAAAAGTCCTGCCCCCCGATCCCAAAGGCGGCAGCATCGTGATCATGCCTACGGACTCGACGCCGGGCAGCGCCGAAACTCCTTCCATTAATTGTTGGTGATAGACGGTTACTTTGGGAGATATTCTCTCCATCGGCTTCCCTGGACTCTTCTCGAGATACTTCCCTCCCGTGGCGGGGAAAAGCACCTTCATCGTCAAAACATTTACGGGATCGAAGCCTGGAGAGGGTAGCAGCATCCGAAGCTCGCTGTTGATCATCAGCCCAGCTCCCACCAGGAGCACCATCGCCAGGGCCACTTCGGCAACAACCAGCAGATACCGCGTCCTTCCATGTTTTCCGGTCGCCGTTCTGCTTTCTCCCTCGCGGAGTGCGTCCTGCAGATCCGCGCGCGAAGCTCGGAAAGCTGGAGCCATCCCGAAGAGCAGCGCGGTCAAGAGGCTGAGCCCGCCGGCGAAGAGCAGAACCCGGCCGTTGATGCGAATGTTTTCCGCGTCCGGCAGATCCTTCGACATTGCGCCCAGCAGATGGATTCCCCAGAAAGAAAGCAGAACACCCAGCGAGCCGCCCAGCAGAGTCAACAACCCGCTTTCCACCAGCAACTGCTGCATGAGCCGTCGCCGGCCCGCGCCCAGCGACGCCCGCACCGAATATTCCTTTCGACGGTTCTCCGTCCGCGAAAGCATGAGGTTTGCTACATTGACGCATCCGATGAGCAGAATAAATCCCACGGCCCCCAGGAGTGGATACAAGCTATCCTGCGAGCTTTTGTAGAGCGTTTGATGCAGCGGATCGACTTCTGCGCCGACTCCCTTGTTTTGCTGAGGATAGGCCTTTTCCAGCGCTTGCGCTAACACGTCCATCTCCAGTTGCGCTTGCGCCAGGGTTATTCCGCGTTTCAGCCGCGCCAGCGGCACGATCCAGAAGCCCGCACGGTTTGCGTATCTCGCGTCTTCTGGATTGACGGGCTGCCATACGTCCACCAGCTTTCCCGTGGACCACGGCCCGAATGTTTTGAAGCCCGCCGGCATCACTCCAACGACCGTTGAGACAACGTCGTCAATACGGAACGTCTTCCCAAGTACTGCTGCGTCGCCATGGAACTTCGTTTTCCATAGCGCGTCACTGATAACCACCGTCTGAGAGTCTTCGTGACTCTCCTCAACGCGAAAGACTCTCCCTAAGACGGGTTGCACTCCAACCAAGGTGAAAAAGTTGGGTGTCACGGTTTGGACGGGCACCTGCACCGGCTCGCCGAGCCCGGCTAGAGTAGACAATCCGATAAAACCTACCGCACCCATGTCGGCAAAAACGTGATTCGCTTTTTTCCAGGTCGCTACGTCTGCAAGCGGTACGGTTTCTGGCCCCCATTGATGTGTGGCGAATATCGTCACCAGCTCCTCTGGATGCTCGTAAGGCAATCCATGTAGCAACACCGCGTTCATCACGCTAAACACCGCGGTGTTCGCTCCGATGCCGAGCGCAAGAGAGAAAATCACCACGGCGGCGAAGCCCGGGCTCTTTGCGAGGATTCGGGCCGCATAGCGAACGTCCTGCCATAGCGTCTCAAACCACGTAAAAGTCCATGATTCGCGGCAATCTTCCTTCACGAGCGAAACGTTCCCAAATCGACGCCGCGCCGCTACCCTTGCGTCCTCTGCTCCAAGGCCCAAGGCGCGGTTCTTTTCCGCGCGCTTCGCCAGATGAAACTGCAGTTCCTCCTCGAGGTCGCGCTCCAGCCTTCTGCGCTTCGCCAGCGCTTTTACTCTCAGCCACGCTTCCGTCAACCACTCGCGCGCCATAGGTCCTCCTTAGGCAGGCTCCAGAATCCGCGCAATCGCGGAAGACATGCGCTTCCAATGCGCTGTTTCTTCCGCGAGCTCTTTCCGGCCCGCCGCCGTCAGCCTGTAATATTTCGCCCGCCGGTTGTTGTCCGACGCGCCCCACTCTGCCGCGAGCAGTCCGCGGACTTCCAGGCGATGCAGCGCCGGATACAGGGCGCCCTCTTCGACGCCCAGGACCTGCTCGCTCCTCTCGTGGATGTCCTCCGCTATGTCGTAGCCATGCATCTCTCCGTGGCTCAAAGTTTTCAGGATCAGCATGTCGAGCGTGTCGCGCAACAGATCGCCGGTTTCGGACTTTTTCTGGGTCATACGATGGGTCCCTACCCCTAATATTCTTAGGGGAGTATGGCACCATCGATTTCCCATTTCAAGTTTATTTTTTGGCAGGTGGTAGGCCCACTTCGCACGTCGTCGCAAATTCAGTAGGTCCTGGTAAACGCGGCGGTTACCGGTAAAGTTGAATCGGCCAAAGGAACTTTACCGGTAACGCGACTTGCCAGGATCCGACCACCTACAGCTAGGGTTTTCCCCTACTTTAGGGTTGGACAAGCCGTGACAAAAGTTCATTCACCGTATTGATTTTGCCACTTTGCTTGGCCGATTCTTTCGAAGATCGTAAACGAAGACGAACTTCTTCTCGCTCCTCTGGACTGAGATGCTGCATATCCACTGCTAGACGAGCCATTTTTTCGCTGATCGACGCGAGCTCCTTGTAGTACTCGGCCAACCTCCTGTCAGGACTTAGAGACATGAACTCGGCTGTGCCGATTTTTGGTGATTGCATGACATTCTCCTTTTTTGTCTCGCCAGTACTGCTGGCGGCAAGATTAAGAAACCTTTTGCCAGAGCCGCGGGTCGTCGTCCGCGTCGTAGAGCGGGACGTACTCGCAGATCGGCTCGCGCGGAATCGGAAGCGACCCGGCTTTCCACACCGCCGCAGCGCACGCGACCGCAAGATCATCCTTGCCCTTTCTCGCAGCAACTTCGTAAGATCGCCCGCCGTCCCGCCGCTCCTCCAACGATTTCAACTGCGCGCGAAGAACGGGGTCGTCCGGCAGAAGCAAGCGGCCCTCGCGAAGCTGTGTCCGCAGATAATCGAAAATCGGTTCACTCGCTTGCCCGTTCGTCGTAAGATGCTGGTAGACGATGCCTTTTCCGCAGAAGAACTGCGTCGCAGCGGCCAGAGATTCCTTGTCGCCGACACCGCACTGAACTCCATAAGCAGCGCACGCGGCCGCGATCTCGGCCATGTACGTGTAGACCGGATGAATCGTGCCACCCTTCACGCTCCAACGGCGACACCACACGACGCGAATCTGCTCGGTCTCAGTTCCCTCGACGCAAACTTTGACCGCGATGGCAGCCGCGCAATCGCACGGCGGTTTGTCTTCTCCTCCCGTCGCGAAATCGCAGCCGACAGCAGCCGCGCCCGCGCACTCCGCCGGAGGAATCTCCGCCCTTCCGACCATGATGGCGGCGTCAACCAAAGCCGCGGGCAGCAGTCCCGCGCGCGCGTCAACGAACTCGCCGGAGTAGTAGAGCTTGAAATACTCCGGTTTCTTCTGCGCTTTCTGGAACTCTTCGCTCTCAAGTAGCGCGGGGTTCATGTCGGCAGAAGCCGCCCGGAAAACCATAGCACCCTCGTCGAAACGGTTCTCCCATTTCGCCCAGAGCGTCCCGGATTTCGGTCCAGGAAGACTGGTGACTAAAACCTTCGCGCCGGAAATTGTAGAAATAGACGGCCTTAGAGCGTCCAATACGGCCGACAGATCCGACGCGTTGGCATCTTCTTGCGTGAACCCCGACGCCTCGTCTGCCCAAATTAGTGGACTGGTCCACCCTTGCACTAGAGACACACGTGGAGGAAGCGTGATGACTTCGACGCCGGTAGAGAACTTCAAACTGTCCGTCGTGTCGGCAACCAGCATCGGCGCTATTTCGGGAATGCTCGCGACGATTCTCCGAATCATGTCTAGCGGAATCTTGTTCGCCTGCCGCAAGCCGGGCGCGACGATGGGAATCACCCACTGCTGGCCCGATGGAACAACGCGACGCGTCGCTTCCCAGATGGTTAATGCCGCACCAAACGTCGTTTTGAAAGAGCGGCGCGGGCACAACAGCCATATTTCGTTCGAAGCTTTCTGCTTGTACGAACGAAACCAACCCGACAGTCCAACTCTTCCGGTGCCCTTTCTCCAAAGCGCGATCTCTTCTTTGCTGAGCGAATCGCCGATGGCAGCCTTGACGAACGTGCGCTGCAAAGGGCTGGTGCCGCCAACCGGGGCCATCACGCGATCGATTAACTCTAGAAGCGACGTGAACACGGGCGATACCTCCTCGAAACGTACGCATTTACCGTCATATCGAACCTTTCGCCGCTGCTTCCGGCACGGTCGGCTCGGGTATGTCCGCGAGACAACGCGGACGCGGCTTTGCTCCTAAGTCGAGTTGTTTCAAACATCTAGAAAGCGATGACGTGAGCCACGAAAGCCTCTCAGTCAGCGTTGCGACTTGCGGCACACGGCGCTTTCGCAACTGCTTCGTAACTACCAGTATCCCGAGATAGTTAGCGACCGCCGCCTCGGCCAATCCGAGCCTGGCGGGAGAGGGATTCGGACCGAGCGCCGCCAGTAGATCGCGCCGGTAACTGTCTGCCGCGTCGGACGGCAACCCTTCTGCTTTTGCTTGCGCGTCGAGAAACGCGGTCAAATTCCGCCGTCCGCTTTCCGCCATCGCCTTGCGACCGGCGCGAGAGATCGCGTGTTTGCCTGGCTTACCCACGGTTCCGACTCCCTTTCCGCCCCCAGGGCGCTCGCTACGGCTATGAACGCCGCGATGTACGTCGTCGGAGCGCGACCTTAGGCGTCGTCTCCCTATCTCCCTATCCCCCTGGATACGTGCCATTTATGGCCTTTCTTAGATTATACCTAAACCGTACCGACCGTCTCAGTATTTAACGCTAGTTTTATGAAGCACTTATAGCGTGAGAACCTCTGGTATGTAACCAGATTCTCTAACAAAAACAGCCGTAGATCGTCGCCTTCGCGTGAAGTACCGTATAGATAAAGCAACGGAACGATTACTATGTAGATAGACTTCCTTTTCGCGAGTAGGGAGAAAAAAAATCGAAAGGACGAGGACGCGCGATCTAGGGTTTGGGGGCTACTCTTGTAGACGGTGTAGACGCTGTTACGGTGTACCACGTGTTTCCTTAAAATCCTATTAGGACTAATCATCTCTCTCTCTTCCTTTTACGTGCGTACATACACTATCTACATCGTCTACATCGTCTACAACGCTTTAGAATCAGTAACTTACGGCGTAGACGGTCTTGTAGACGGTCTACCCGCTACTGTCTACAGGGCGTCGGTACGCCTTCCTCACTTTCTTGCCGTCCCTGACGGAGACACGCCGCCAATTATTGTGAGTCAGGCACTTAGCGACTGCGATCTTGTCGCGCTGGTCCCATCGCTCGACGGGTTTCCCGACTGCGTGCAGCAAGATGTCATCGATGGTGACTTCGTTGACATCAGAATCCCAGGGCAGGACGTACCTGCTGATGCCGTCTATGAGTTCTTTCTTCTGTTGGGGGTCTTCGAGCCACTTTTCGATGACCGCGTCCCAGTGACCGCCTTCGTAGCGTTTGTCCTGCTCTTCGCTGGCGAGTTTGTTGAGTTCGTCGCTTTCGAACCACCACACTGTGCCGTTTTTGTATCGCCCTAGAGCTTCGGCCCAAAGTTGGTCACGGTTGCGTGAAAGTCCCTCGATGTCGATGACGCCGCATTCGACTGGCCAGTACCGGCGGCCGCCGGTTTCGTCCGACAGTGATTGCGTGATGTTGGTGGAGCCGGAGAATACGTTCGTACGCGGAACGTGGACGACGCGCCTGCCGTAAGGCGGGCGGAAATTATCCGATGTCCCCGTGAGGAATGATTTCACCTTCTCACTGAGCAGCCCTTTCATACTAGATAGCTCGGCGAGCTCCACAATCCACACGCCATGAAGTTCCAGGCGCGCATCTTTGGAATCGAGGCTGCTGATGTGGTCGATGAACCAGTCCGATCCGGCCAAGGTTTGCAACGCCGTGGACTTCTTGATGCCTTGCGGCCCTTCGAGCAGTAGCGTGTAGTCTGCCTTGCAGCCGGGCGAGAGAATCCGCGCCACGGCGGAGATGAGCCAGCGGCTCCCGACGGCTTCTGTGAACTTCGTCGCCGGTGCGCCGAGGTAGGTGGTAAGCCACGCGCCAATGCGTTCGGTGCCGTCCCACTTGAGGGTTTCGAAATATTCCCGCACGGGATGGAAGCGGTTCTCCTCGGCGACGGCCTGCACGGCGTTTTCTGCGACCTGTGGACTGACCAAGATGCCTTTGTGTTGCAGCCATTCGGTCGCTCGGATGGTGTCCGTGTCCGTCCAATTTTCTCCTGGCGGTTTTCCCCAAGGCGTTTCCATGCGCGTCACGACGAAGAGGGAGAATTCATTGAAGCCGAGGACATCCTTCCATTCAGGGCTGGCCCGCAACGCCGTTATGGCGTTCGCCAGGATCGCCAAGGGGTTTCCTTTCTCGGAGAGGATCATCCCTTGCTGAGTTGCGCGGTTCAGGCCGAGCCAGTCCGCTATCGTCTTGACGATTATCTTGCCCTTGTCGCCGAGGACTTCCTTGAGCGTGGGCTGCCCGAACGCTTCGCCATCGCCTTCCACTCGGTGGTAGCAGTTCGTCACGTTCGCTTTGACATCTTTTAGGTCGTCGGGGTCGGCGAGTCGAATCACGGCGGAGACGAATTCGAGCGTCTCCTCTTCCGGCCACTCAGCGCGCGCGAGCATTCCGATTAGGGCGAGCCGGCCAGAAACACGCGCTTGCCAGTAGCGGACTAGGAGCGCGGCGGCGGCTATCTTAGCCGTCCAGCGCAATACGTCGTGGTGAGTGGCTTTTCCGAATTCGCCTTTTTTGTACCATTCGTAGGGCTCGCCAGTGTCGTGGATCGATGGCGGAACTACGGTTTGATTTCCTTTCCCGCGCAACTCGACGATCATCTTGCGATCATCTTTCCCTTTGCGGAACGGGTCGGGAAACGTCGTTTGCTCGAATTCGCCGGGAAGTTCGAAGAAGTAATGTGATGCTGGGTTTGACTTGTGGCCGGAGATACGATCCGTCTTCGGACCTTTTATAAACGGAGCGATGGCAAGAGCTTCAGGGCAATCCAAATCCACGTCCGCAATCGGACGCGGTTTGATGCCAAGAAGCCAGCCGATGTTCTCGCCGTTGCCGAAATGCTTTTCGAGGTCGTCTAGTTCGATTCGCAAGTCCGGCCAGTTCTTGATGTTGATGTCTTTCGCTCCCGGCCTGACGGGTACGGGATAGATCGACAGTGCGAGCGAATCGCGCGCAGCGGTGAATACGGTGGAGGCGCTCATCGACGCACCCCCGGCTTCGAGAACGTGAACCTGACGGCGACTCCCGGCGCGTGGTACGTCTGCTCGCTGACCGTGAAGCGCACGCCCAATCGCCGGGCGAATTCGCTCGCAGCGGCTTGGCAAGTGGCGCAGGTCGCGGCGTAAGGTTCGCTGATAAGATTTTCGTCGGCGTCGTGGCCGACATGGTCGAACGGCGCGCACCCCGACGCGTCGTTGAGCGCGCAGAGGAGAACGCCAGCCGCCCAGTCGCTACGGATTGGCTTCCCGAACCGCTTCGCGACCTCCTCGGGATAGGCGGCGTTGAGCGCGGGGTGCAGCCACGCGGGAAAACCACGCAGCACACGCGTGGCGCGCTTCGGTGCTTCATGCCCCGCTTGGCCGATTAGCAAAGCCGCTGAAAGAGAAGTCACGATGCCACCGCCATTGCCTTCGGCTTGCCCGCAGCGAGCCAGGCGTCCAAGTCAGCCTTCGCGTATCTCGGACGCGTCGCCGCGTAGGCGCACCTCGGGCCGACACCCTTGCTCCGGTAAACTTCCAAAGATGCCGGGGCCAAGCCCAAGTACAACGCTGCCATCCGGGTATCCAAAGGCATGTTCATGCCAATGGCCAACGCGAGATCGGCGAGAGTTGGTGGTGGAGGGGGTTCGGACTTACGGCGTTTACGGGTTTTCAGCTTGGATGGCACGGTAGCGCTCCCGGTGGTGAATAAAAGGGGCACGGCTGCGTGACCGTGCCCCGACCGAGGCGCTTTGTAGCGCGTAGTGACGTAGGCTTTTGATGGCCTTCGTTCTCGGTGAGGGACAGGCTCACCGATATTCGGACTGCTGAATTTTTGCTTGGAATTTTTTGCGTCACGCTAGCCTCGGTTCGAAAAAGTTCCGGACTGTCCGTCCGGTTGAGTTGCTAGTGACGATTTTCTAACAGCGAAGGAGGAGTGTATATACTCTAAACTGTACGCACTTTAGAGTACCTAAGATTTGTTCGATTCAAAGCCGACTTGCTCAATCAAAGCCGTAACAACGCGGACGGCAACGAAGTTCGCCAAGCGCTTACTCTTGAACATGCGTTGCACGCGATAGTATGACTGCCGCATTCCGGATGAGTCTTCTGGCGCGAAGTACCTGTGTTGAATCTGCTCGAACGCGTCTTCGAATATAGTCGACCTGCGTCCGTGATTCCTCTTCGCAGGAGATTTCGTGAACTGCGCCGACTCCCGGCGGTTAAGCTTCTGGCGATTCAAGATTTTAATGAAGGTTTTCATCTCCACGTACCGGGTCGGGTTCTTCTCACTATCGCACATCACGACGCAGCAGTAGCGCACCAGGTCATTTTCAAAAATTCCCATCTTGCGGCGCAGCTTGTTCTGCCTGCGTGCCCCGCCACGGCAGATCGTCAAGGCTGCCATAGCGACCAGGCGGTTCTTCACCCAGTCGGGGAACTCCAGATCGAGCGCTACGATGAAACCCAGTGCCGCAACAAGGCCGTATAAACCATCCTTGTCGCGCTTGGGGTCCTTATAAGTTCTCATCGCCTCCAGCGCGGCGACGTTTGAACGAGCTTCGTAGCGGTCGGCAGCCGAGCGGGCTTTAACCACGGGAAGCCTCTGCTGTCAGCTGCGCGACGCGTTTCTCCGCCTGCTTCATCATTTTCTTCATCGTGGCGTTTCCGGCTTCTAGCGCCTTCGCGGTCGCGTCGGCGTGGAGTTGGGAATAAATTTCCGTACTGCCCATGGATTTGTGTCCGAGCACCCGCCCGATCTTCTGGAGGCTCACGCCGCTGATGGCCAGGTAAGAACCCGTCGTTCGTCGAATGTCGTGAAGCCTCACGTCCAGGAATCCACAACGCTTGCGGAATTCCGTCCAATTCTTTTTCACGTCGGTAAGATGCCCGCTCTCGCTGCGCGACGGAAAAACGAAAGGCTCCGGCGCGGCGATCTCGTGGCGGCGACGCTCCAGGACTTTGAGCGCGGCAGGCTGCAGCTGAACGTCGTAGCCCTCGCCGCTCTTGCTCATCGGTACATGCCATTTCTTTAGCTCGAATGAAACGTCCTGCCAGCGCATCTCGAATACGTTTCCTTTTCTCGCTCCGGTAGCTAGCAGCAAGATCAGAACGTCACGAAGGACCTTGTGTTCTTCCTTTTCGAGTTCCGCGAAGTACCTCGCCAGCTCCTCCGGCTGTAAGTACCGTTTGCGCTTCTCCTTCTTAGGCACGGAGATGTCTTCTGCTGGATTCTCGACGTCCCAAAAATTGATCTTGCCGTCCAGCTTGCCAGCCGCCCAATTGAAAAGCCTGCGCACGAACTCGACGTGCGCGCGCACGGCGTATTTTCCCTTTCCACACGCACGCTTTATCGCCAACACGTCCTCGACATCGATCTCGTCTACCGGTCTGTCGAGCCAGCTCCCGAAGCGCTTCTTGACCATCAGGCGCGTATCACGCTCGGCCCGAACCGGGTTGAGCGACTCTTCGCGGAGATGATTCACGATATAAGCCTCGACCAACTCACGAAAGGTGGGGACGGCTGCGCGGTGTTCGAGCTTGAACGGGTTCTCCCCCACGCAACCATCCTTTTTCCAATTCGCCAACAAGATGTCGTAGGATTGCGCCTTCGAGCGTGCGTCCCCGAGTTGAATCTCCGGACTGTCACCGATTGTTTTCCATGTCGCTTTACCATCGACGCTGCGCCACCAGAAGAAAACCTTCCTCCCGTTCGGGAGCAGCTTCAAGCCCAGGTGCTGGACCTGCGAATCGTAGACTTTGACGGTCGCTTCTGGTGTCTTTAAGCTCGCGATCTTGCCCTCGGTGAAGTGCATCCGTTGCGTCGCCCCCCGCGTTCTCGGATTCTTCACCATGTCGCCCTCGTTTCGGTTTAAGTTTAGTTTAAGTTGGAGCTTAAACTAGCTTAAACTAGGTAAGCCTAGAAGCTACCCTACGAGAGCCATTATACGCTAACACGTTGAAAAGATAAAGACTTATAAAACTACGTAAAACTAGATAAGAGCAAGCCCTCTGGCTTCGAACCAGAGGGTCGGGAGTTCGAGTCTCTCCGGGCGCGCCAGTTTCTTAGTCTTTTGCGCTGAGGAACTTACGGCAGTAAAGACTTACCGCATCGATCCCGCAGTTCGAAAGCACCTTATTCTTTCAGAGAGGCCGCGTTTGGATTCTAGCTAGTGGCATGAAGCTAGTAATATAGGGTACAGTACTCACCTGAGACCCACGATGTTAACCCTGAGTGGCCACCCTGCACAACTAGTCTCCGCCTGTAAGTTTTGACAGGTAAGGTCGCGTGGGTAGTGAGGGAGACTCGCGAAATGCGCTCGACGAGTCCGGGTGCCTTAAGAAACCAGCCCGCGTGCCACGGACCTGCAAAACTTGGCGGGGTCTTAGAGTGCTTGTTTCGGTTGCCCGATCCGCCAACGCCAATGATTTCGTGGCCTGGCTGTTCCAGGGCAGAACCTTCTGCCCAAGGGCTGAATAAACGCTGGGGACCACGGAAGCCGCTGCTTTTGCTGCTAGGGGTCTTCCTCCTCTTCCAGAGCGCTGCCCGGGCCCAGATTAGGGAAGTGCGTCGCATCCTCATTATTAACGACATTGGTACTATCTCGTCCCCCGGCTTCGCTGAAATCGATCAGGCACTCTTCACTGGTCTACAAAAATCTCCGTACCGGATCGAGCTCTATGAGGAGAGCCTGGATCTCATCCTATTCCCAGGCCGAGTTTCGCAAGACAGGTTTCGAGAAGAGATTATTCAAAAATACTCAGCCCGCAAGCCCGACGTGATCATTGCCGCCGGGCCAGAGTCCCTGACGTTCATCGCGAAGATGTACGACAAGTTCCAGGGTACGCCAATTGTCTTCTGCACAATTTGGAGCGGAATTCCGGACCAGCTAAGGCGCGGCATGCCCTTTACCGGTGTTTTGGCCCAGTTACGCCCCGAGGGAACCCTGAATGTGGCGTTGCACTTGCTGCCTAACACCAAGCACGTGGTAATCGTCGGTGGAGTGGGTAAGTTTGACCAAGGATGGGAAGCCATCGCTAAGCAGAGTTTCCACAACTACGAATCGAAGCTTGAATTCACGTATCTTTTCGACTTGACCATGCCCGCACTGCTTGAGAGGCTCAAGCATCTACCGAGCGATACGATTGTTTACCACACTGCGATCTCGCAAGATGCAGCGGGAGACCACTTTATCGATTCAGATCAATCGATACCGATGGTGGCCAGTGCAGCGAATGCTCCTGTCTTTGTAATGGACGATGTGGATCTTAGGGCAGGAACAGTGGGTGGCGATCTGGTGAACTGGGCCGACGACGCTCGCATCGCCGCAGAGATTGCTGTGCGGGTTCTCAACGGCGAGAAGCCCCAGGATATCCCCGTCGTCACGAGCAACCACGCCTATATGTTCGACTGGCGGGCACTGAAACGTTGGGGCCTCAAGGAGAGTAATCTGCCTCCGGAAAGCATCGTCCTACACCGCCAGCCAACGGTCTGGGAGGATTATAAGTCGTACATCATTGGCGTTGTATCTCTGTTCATCTTGCAGGCATTAATGATCTTCGGTCTGTTGTGGCAACGCACTGGGCGCCTTAAATCTGAGAAAGCGCTACGCGAGAGCGAACGTCGCTTCCGACTGGTTGCCAACACCGCACCGGTGATGATCTGGATGTCAGGTTCCGACAAGTTGTGCAACTACTTTAATCAGCCCTGGCTGGACTTCACCGGCCGTTCACTTGAAGCAGAGTTGGGCAACGGCTGGTCGGAAGGCGTGCATCCCGAAGACTTGAAGGATTGCCTCGGTACCTACACGCAGGCATTTGATCTTCGCGAACCATATAGAATGCAGTATCGGCTGCGGCGGCACGAAGGAGAATATCGCTGGGTGCTCGCTATAGGCGTGCCCAGATTGGATCTGGACGGTTCTTTTGCCGGCTACATAGGATCTTGCATGGACATTACGGACCACAAGCTTGCAGAGGAAGCCCTAGCCGATGTGGGGCGTAGACTGATTGAGGCGCACGAAGAGGAGCGCACCTGGATCGCAAGGGAACTGCACGACGACATCAATCAGCGAATAGCGTTGTTGGCGATCCAACTGGAACAATGTGCGCAACTTCCGCCCACCTCTGAAGTTGAAGTCCCCGATCACGTGCGTCGCGTCGGTCAGCAGCTCTCCGATTTAGGGACGGACATTCAGGCGTTGTCCCACCGTCTGCATTCTTCAAAACTCGACTACCTGGGCCTCGCGGCGGCAGTTGATGGTTTCTGCAGAGAGTTGTCTGCGCAAAAGAAGGTAGAGATTAACTTCAGACATGCAGGGATACCGGGCAGCTTGCCCAAAGAAATCTCCCTTTGTTTGTTCCGAGTTTTACAGGAAGCTCTGCAGAACGCAGTTAAGCACAGCGGTGCGCGGCAATTCAGCGTGGAACTGCGCGGAACATCGGGAGGGATACAACTGACCGTGAATGACCCGGGAGTTGGCTTTGACCAGCAAGACGCCATCAACCGTAGGGGCCTAGGGCTCATCAGCATGCGGGAGCGACTCCATTTGGTGGACGGCGAGATTTTCATCAAGTCGGAGCCCGGCCACGGCACCACGATAAGCGCTCGGGTGCCCCTTATGGCGGAAGCGCATCGTGCCGCCTCGGCCGGATAGGATCGGCAATCTCTCTGAGTTTGTAGATTCGATTCGATCAATTTACAGGTTCAACTCAGCGGGAAACACGATCTTTGGCAAGGCTGCCACGAAATCGCCAAGAAAAGTTCTAAAATCGTCCCCCTGGGCGCGCCACTTTTCTGTTTTCGCATCGCCCGCAAACAACCTGACTGGCTGCATACTAACTCTCACGCCTTATCACGCGCCTCCCGCCGCACCACAGCACGCCCGATACATGCGAAAACAAACAACACGACTCCTCCGACCCAGCCGCCCAGACTGAACGGCTCAAAAAAGTGCATACCAATCACAACGCCGCTGCCAATCAAGATCGCGGCCAAAGCATAGAACATGCGCATACCGTACATAAAAACAAAAGGAAGATAGTGTGCTCCCAGCAAAATCATTAGCGCGGGATAAAACAAGGTCAAGCGAAGCTCGGTTACGGGAAAGAGCAGAAGCATGCACAGCGGCAACGTAAACGCGACCTGCATCCCAAGACTACCCAATCGGTTGCCTTTCGTAAGATATGTAGGGCCTCCTTCCAAACGCAGCAGCAGTTGCGTTAACGGAAAAATAAAAAATCCGGCAATTAGAATTTCGATGATCGCCGCGCGCGGACTAGTCCACGTACCGAGCGCTGCCGACACCAACCAGATTAACGACGAGACAAGTTGGCCCCAAAAGCCGCCGATGAAGACAGTACGTACTTCGCGTTGAGCGTCCTGCACGAGCATGTTCGAGCCCTCCCGGAAAGATGACGAGAAACGCTCCGGCAGTCTAACTTGTTCCGGCACAATCGTGCAGTCGTATCGATTTCTCGGCAGGTGGAACAGACGCCCCACCAGGGACGATCTTGGGGGCCGGACCCTTCGTTCTTAAAAAACCGAAGGGTGCGTCGCGCCAACTGCTTAAGAGCTAGGGCCCGCCCACCCGACTTTCCCGCGTACCCATGGTTGTATGAGCTAGCGTCCCATGTTTCGGGACGATTCCTCCCGCTCGCGCCACGGAAGGCCGTAACTGTTCGCCGCCTTCCCGCAGGAGGTCTCTATGAATACACTCGCTCGCAGTTTGCCGGGTGGCTTTCTAGCAAGGGAGCGAATGAGAGACTGCTGCCCCCGTGCAGTCTGACCGGCCGCGTGCAGGCCTTTTTCGTGTGGGGCTTTTTCGATGGGCGAGGTCTCGTGCCAAAGGGGGGCCTCCTGAAACCAATTGGCAACATCGTGCTAGCCGCGGCGCTTGCTTGCGTTTCCCAGACGGCAATCGCCCAAACCAAGTCAGTGCGGGTATGCACCACGGAGCTCGATATCCATCCGGACGAAGACTTCCGCCCCGGAGCCGCTGGACCTCCCCCCATACATATGCGGCCTCAAGCTTTGCCACCAGACTTCTCGGTGGAAGCAACGGCGCCCGGCACGATCATTGTGACCGTCCCTGTGGCGTGGACCAAAGAAAGCTTCGAAGCGCGCTTACAGCAGGAGGAGTGCGATTTTGTCGTTTTGACCTGGTGGGAGTACAGAGGGCTCGACGTGGACCCCACCCTCTGGCCCCCCATGCTCAACGATGACATAAATCCCGCTTGGTCGATGCCCATGCAGGCCGTGCCAGTCAATAGCCCACCAATAGCCGGAGCAGCCGCGAAGGCGGTGCCCATGCAGCCCGCGCCAGCCAATATTCCAACACCCCCGTCAGCCGCGAAGTGGTTGAGGCACTTTGAACTGGACGGACCGGGTTTTCAGCGCGTGCTGATGACGAGAGGATACCCATATTCCGCTGCTCCCGAGAAGAAGTTGCTGGACATTGCGAAGCAGATGGGAATTGAGATCTTGCGCGTCATAGATAGTCGGCCTCGAATCGAGAATCTGCCCACAGCGGCTAGGCCTTCGAAGTTGCTTCCGTCGGACGCAGCACCCGCTCCGCCTGGGCTTCCGGCAAACGAGTCGGCAGGGACAACCGGAGACTCGCACCGCCACCGCACGAAGATCACTCTTTCAGAACCTACATCACATTCGGTCATCAACAGGCATGACTGTACCCCCGGCGATTCCTCGGATGTTTGCAAGAACGTCTGCGGCGGCCTGTTCGGGCCCTGCAAAGATGTAGAGCGGAAGCTAAGGCTGCAAGAAGAGCATTTTGTGCTCGCGCGTCGGCTCCTGGTGGAAAAGGGGGTTCCTTTCGAGCCATTCACTCTTTTGCAGCCGGGCGGACTTGAAAGGCTTAAGCCCGTTCTAGATCGGATGCCTGAGATGCGCCAGATTCGACGCGAGACTTCACCCAGCGGAGTGATTCTCGCCGACACGTTGTATTTGCCCGAAGGCGCGAGCTTCGGCGGCCCGACAGTCGTGGTCGTCAATCACATCGTCTACGAAGGTAGTTGTCCATTATGGATTGGTGCGCCGTGGGGCAATGTTTGGGAAACCAATGGTCTCTACATTTTTGAGCGCGGCGAGGCTAGAGTCCTCGGTATGAGCTTAGAAGCAGCATTGCAGAAGGGCGGCGTCAACAACTATGGAGAAAAGAATCCGCCCCCTTTTGCCGTGATCAAGGATCTCGACATCCCGAAGTCCTGCAACGAGACCCACATCGGTACCGGCGCGCCGATCCACAAGTAGGTTCCAGCATCTCTTCATGAAGGAGTAGAGACATCGCCTGTGGCTGGTGCACCCGAAGTAAGCGTCAAGAAGACCCTTCAGAGCGATTTGGGTGCTGGACCTTTGCGTCTTAAGGGTCCGGGTTTAGACTCCTTCCTCAATCAATCTACGTGAGTTCGTCACACTCTTAAGTTGTAAGCGCAGGTGAAACGATGTCTCCAGTTATACGGCCCTTGCCTGCGTGGAACCCGAAAGTGTCATCCTCTTGTGTCTCGACCGGGACAAGCTTCGCCACTGACCTGCCGCCCTTTGTGATAATGACAGTCCCGCGCTTGGCCTGTACCTCATCGATGACTGCGAGACAATTTGTCTTGAAAGCACCTGCCTCCATTTTCTTCATCCCAAACTCCATCACAACTATGGTCATTATATCGTGGTCATAGTCAGTGAGCGACAGGGATCAACTCCGTTTGCGCCGGCACGCTGCAAAGGCTGGCATAATGCGAAACGCCAAAGCCCTTAGTCCTGGCAGCCTTCAGGCTTTTGCGGTGGTCCCGGAGGATATATGAAAGCCGCAGTGTTACATGAACTAGCGAAGCCTCCGCGCTTCGAGGAGTTTCCCGAGCCGGTAGCGGGCAAGGAAGAAGTCATCGTCCGCGTTCGTGCGGCGTCGCTGAAAGCCGTGGACAAACAACTCGCCAGCGGTTCGCACTTCGCCAGTCCGCGCGAATTACCTGTGATCTGCGGAACCGATGGTGTAGGCGACCTCGCTGGGGGAACGAGAGTCTTCTTTGGCGGGCCGCGCCGTCCCTTTGGCGCGATGGCACAGCGAACCATTGCGCCTGCCGCGTTTTGCTTTCCCGTACCGGATGCCCTTGATGACGCAACCGCGGCCGCGCTACCCAATCCCGGTGTTTCTGCATGGCTTGTACTCTCCCATCGCGCCAAACTCGCAAAAGGCGAAAGGGTACTCATCCTTGGCGCGACAGGCGTCACAGGAAAGTTGGCTGTGCAAATCGCAAAATTGCTGGGCGCGGCACGTGTAGTTGCTTCCGGTCGCAATCCTCACGCGCTTGAAAAACTGCGCGAACTCGGGGCGGATGCCACCATCCAGCTTAACCAGCCGGATGATGATTTGAAGAAGGCTCTCGCACGCGAAGCCGGCGAAGAAGGTTTCCATGTTGTGATTGATTACGTTTGGGGGCGGCCCACGGAATTGTTCCTTGCTGCGATCACCCGCCCGGAGTTTGCCATGGTGAATGCAGAGACGCGCCTCGTGCAAGTAGGAGAGAGTGCGGGTCCAACTATCTCACTTCCTGCCGCCGTGCTGAGGAGCACGGCGCTGACCATCCTTGGAACTGCGGGAATACCTCCGCGCGATGTTCTCGTCGCCGCGATGCACCAGGTCCTGAATTGGGCCGCAAACGGCGTCCTGCAAATCGAAACGGAATCCGTGCCTCTCTCTGATATTGAAGAAGTGTGGCAGCGCCCTGAATCGAGTGGCCGGCGGCTTGTCGTCATTCCTTGAATCAGTTCACATGCAAGAACGCAACCGCGCTTTTGCGACGAAGCACAGGATCTTTCAGCACAAAACTTGCTCCGCGTCTTGCAGCTACTGCTTTCGCAAATCAGTCATCGACTGGGAAGGCGATGGCGGTACCGATGCAGACGTGTCTGTGTGCCATGCGATGCCGTGGTGCTGGAGGAGTGCGATGGCGTAGCGAATTGGAATCGCGGCACCGGGCGTGCCGGTGGGCAGCGCCGCGGACTTGGCCAGGGAAAGAGAAGTGCCGCGCAGCCACAGGCCTTCAACCAAACCAACGACGGCGTGGGAGTCGACAGCGAGCACGGGAGAGCCACTCTGGCCTTTCTCAACCGGATGGCTCAGTAAAAGGACATCCGCCGGCGGACCGGAATTGGCGAGTTGCGTGGATTCGAAGGAGAGGACCGTTCCGGGCGAGGAATCTTCCCGCTCATATTCGAAGCTGTGAGCATCCTGAACTCTCTTGGGGTGAAGGGAAAGGGCAAGCACCGCTTGGCCGCGAACCGCCGGCGCTGAGGCAAGCGGCACAAATCCGACGTTGTACCTGCTCGCAAAAGGATCGGGGGTAGCCCGAAGGATAGCCACATCGTGCTGCAAATCCTTGGCGATCACCGTGACCTTGAGAAGCTGCGGCGGGGCGTTGGCGCGATTGACGAGAATGTACGGCTGGCCGCCGTCGCGAAAGGTATCAAGAACGTGGGCGACCGTCAGAAGATAACCCCCGTCGTTGATGAAGAAAGCGTTGCCCAAGAACGTGTAGTGGTAGCCGCGCGAAGCAGGAGTCTGATCATCGGGGTAGACGATGGGGCAAAGGGCGGAGCTGGCTGAGTCGTTGGTGGGATTGCCCTGAGCTTGCGCAACGCTCGCTGCTATTGGGCTGATTGCGCAGGCAAGAGCAAGAGAAACCGCGGCCAACACTCCGATTCCGGCGGCACTTCGGTAACGGGTTTTGAGGAAACTCGAGCGCACAACGACCTCGCAGGGACAACTTTGACAAAGAGAAACGAGTGTGTAAATGGCAGGGAAGGGCGGAAAAGGGACAGGTGTGAAGAGGCTCGCAGCGGGGAAAAAGGAAAAGAAAGGGCTTGACAGGCGGCTGGTAGTGCAGTATATTCAGTACAGAGAGAAATAACAGAAATGACAGACACAACAAAACCGACGCTTTCGCCTGTAGCTCAGAAGTTCATTCTGCACTGGGGGGAAATGGGCACCCGGTGGGGTATCAACCGCACGGTGGCGCAGGTGCACGCGCTGCTGTTCCTTTCGCCGTTGCCGCTGCCGGCGGATGAGATTTCGACGACCCTCGCAGTGGCCCGGTCGAATGTGAGCACGTGCTTGCGGGAGCTGCAGGGGTGGGGGATTGTGCGGGTGGTGCACGTTTTGGGCGACCGGCGCGACCATTTCGAGTCCATCAAGGATGTTTGGGAGATTTTCAGGATTGTTTCGGAGGAGCGGAAGCGACGAGAGATCGATCCGACGCTGCGGGTACTGGCAGAGTGCGTTGCGGAGTCGAAGGCGAACGCGCACGGCGATCCATACACGCGCGAACGGCTTGAGAGCATGCTGGAGTTTTTGACGGCGATGACCGGCCTGTTTGAGGAGATCCTGCGGATGCCGACAGGAGCGTTGAAAGGCGTGGTGAAGTTGAGAGGGAAGGTCTTTACTTTGCTGGGGAAGAAAGCGGCGAACGGCTGAAAACACGGAGTAGAAGTGACAAGTGGCGAGTGGTGAGTGGTGAGTGGTGAGTGGTGAGTGAGGAAAGAGAAAGGAGACAGACAGGAATGTCTGTCCCACAAACCCATGATTTCGCTGACATCGGAGTTCACGGACGGAAAAGGGCGGCACGCACGGGGTTGGCTCTTCTTTGATGCGGAGTGCGCATTCTGCATGAGAATTGCGCGATGGCTGGCGCCGATTTTGGAGCGGCGCGGGTTGGCGGTGGCGCCATTGCAGGATCCGCGCGTGGGGGCTTTGCTTGGAATGTCGCGCGAAGAGCTGCTGCGCGAGATGCGGCTTTTGCTCTCGGATGGACAACAGTTTGGCGGAGCGGATGCGGCGGTTGCTTTGTCGCGCGAAATTTGGTGGGCGCAGCCGCTGGTGTGGTTTAGCAGAATTCCGGGAGGGATGGGGGCGCTGAGGACTTGGTATCGCTCGATCGCGATACACCGGAGTTGCGCTGCGGTGAGTTGTCCGGTTCTTGAAATGACAAAGCGAGCCTAAAGCTCGATGCACGAACGAGCTTGACGCTCGATAGGAGTCGGCTATGCGTGCACATGTTCGTCCGCCCATCCTACTTGGCATCGCGATCTTGCTTTCCCTCGCGCTTGCGAGTTTCGCGCCTAAGGTACATCTCGGCATCATCGAGGTGTTGTTTCTGCTCGCGACGTGGATTGTGGTGCCGCTTGGGGCAGATTTGGTGCACAACGCTGGAGTCTCGAAGAGTAGCGCCTTTCGGGATTGGGTGCTTTTCACGGCGGCTTTGTTGAGCACAGTTTCGTTCTTCCTGGACAACCGAATCGCTGCGGCCTGGTTTGCGTGTTCCTGGCTTTTGGTGTGTGCCGGATTCGCGGGCGATGGGGTGCGCCGTTTTGTGAAATCAGGGACGAGGGCCTTCCCGCAATTTTGTTTTGCGGTGGGAGAAGGGTACCTGCTCGTCGCGGGAATTTGGCTCGTGGCCTCGCGAGCGGGACTGCCGCTTTTGGCGTTTGGCGAACCAATCGTTTTGCTGACCGCGGTGCACTTTCATTTTGCGGGGTTCGCTTCCGCTGTGCTCGCCGGGCTGGTTGATGAGGCGTTCGTTGGGCATAGAGGGCGTCGGGTGTTGCGCGCGGCTTTGCTGGCCGTGGTTTTGGGTCCCGCGATTTTGGGGCTGGCCTTTCTTGTGGGGCCGAAGGTGAAGCTGGTCGCGGCGCTGGTGATCGCGTCGGGCCAGATCGGACTTGCCGCAAGCATGGTCCATGCGGGCCTTGCGGCGAATAGCAGGAGCGGGCGCTGGCTGCTGGTTGTGGCGAGTGCCTGCGTGGCAGCCGGAATGATTCTGGCGGGAGTTTGGGCGATCGGCGAGTATCCGCTTCAGGCGTTTGTCAATATTCGACAGATGGCTGAGTTTCATGGGGTGCTCAATGGAGTTGGGTTTGTGGTTTGCGGGCTGCTTGGGTGGACGCTGGTGAAGGCCGAGCAAGCAGCCTGGAGCTGAAATCTTCACAGACTCCCGGCCTGGAAATTCAGTCTGTGCGACCTCGGAAGCCGGGCTGAAGCCCGGCACCTATGGGGGCGCTGCGTTTCAGGCCCCCCCTGGGCTCGGGGTGGACAGGGCAAACCTGACAGATGAAATCCCGAACAGGAAACCGATGAGTTCAACTTAGTGGATTTGACCCTCCCCCTCTGTTTTTTCTAAATGTTGATTCTAAGCAGTTTAGCTGCTGGCGTAAGTTATTTAGAATCAACAGATGTGAGCGATTCTGTAGATGTTGATTCTAAATGGGTTAGCGGAGAGAAAGCGGTCGTCCTCAGAAGGACGACCCTACATAGTTCAGCGGAGGCGGTCGTCCTCAGAAGGACGACACTACATAGTTCAGGTGACGCGAACTGCGGGGAACGATCATTTGGATGGTTCGGCGATGGTTGCGGGGTGGTTGGGCGGAGTTGGGCGAGGTTGTTCGGTTGAGCTTTGTCGACGTGGCTTGTTGGTGGCGTGGACTGAGGTGGTTTCTGATCGGAGCCTCGCAGGACGCGAGGCGCAATGCTAACCGAAAAGAGTATACCGGAGTAGTAATGGAATCGTCAAGAAGAAATTGGAATAGTCAAAACCCGCAGCCTTAGAAGCGAAGGCTGAGGCACCCCAACTGCCTAGGGCGTAAGGCGCGACCACCAGTCCGCTCGCGGCATTTTCGCGTCAGCGGCCAGTCGCGCGGTCAAATCGTCGATGCCATCTCGATTAGAGAAAGACCGGCGGAAATTCAGAACCGCTCCATTCCCGACCGGGCGCACGGGGCTGACAGGGCTGCGAGTTGAGGCCAGTTCCGCTCCTTTCCGGGGCCGGTTCCGTATTGTGCAACGGTCTGTGCAACCACCGGCAATCAACCTGGAATGACAATTATCAGGAAATTGTGGTACTAAGTGCAGGTGCCGGAATTCCAACAACCAGAAGAAGAAACTGCAAAGCGTTCACGTGTAGTTGGGAAAATACTCGTGGCCCTTCTAGCGCACTGGAAAACCAACATTATGCTTGGCGCAGCGATATGGTATAGCTGGAAGGAAAAGTTTTGGCGAGAACCGCTTTACCGCTTTACGTTTCCGCTCCTTATTGTGCTTTGCTCTCTTCCCCTGCTTGACGATTTCATTGAGTATTACCGCAAAAAAGCAGACATCAAGAAGTGACTGGAGAAAACAAGGAGAGCCAATGTCGGCGGTCAAGGCGCCGTTACTTCCCGTTTTGCTTCCCCTGCATTCAAGTTCCATCATCTAATCTGTAACGGCCGGCAGTATGCCGCAATTCATCACGCCCAGGCACGGCCAGCGCCCGTCAAGCACCCTGCCATTTGAGATAGGTGCCGATAAATGGGCTTAGCGCACCAGTGAAATTGATCCGAGAGCACTCGTCCGGCAACGTGACCTACCGGCAGCTGACCGGCGTGTCTCAAGATCTAGGGCACCGCGGCGAAGAAGAGAAAAACGGCAAATAGGACGAGGTGGACAATCCCCTGGAGCACGGTGGTGCGGCCCGTCGCTATGGTGAGCAGAGAAACAATGAGGGTCACAGCGAGTAGCAATTCCTCCTTAGGGTCGAGGCCGAGTGTGAGAGGTTTACCGAGAAGCATGGCGACGCTGGCGACGGCCGGGATTGTCAGCCCAATGGTGGCCAGAACCGATCCGAGGGCGAGGTTCATGCTGGTTTGCAGGCGGTTTGCAGTTGCCGCACGGTACGAGGCCAGTCCTTCGGGGAGAAGGACCAGTCCCGCGATTACAATCCCCACAACAGTTCTTGGCGCACCGGCGGCTGCGATGCCGCGTTCCAGCGTTGGCGTCAGCGCCTTCGCCAACGCCACTACGGCAACTAATGAAACAAGGAGCATTCCAGCGCTGAAAAGCGCGATTCTGTTAGTTGGGGGCAGCGCATGCGCTTCTTCCCCACCCTCAGCAGGAAGAAAGAAATCGCGATGGCGAACGGTCTGCACAAACAGGAATGAACCATACAGGATCAGCGAAACAATGGCGGCAAAGACGAGCTGTGATGAACTGAATGTCGGCCCGGCCGAAGTGCTCGTGAAATTCGGAAAGATCAGAGTCAGCATTGTCAACGCGATTAGTACAGAGAGAGCGGCTTGGGCGCCCTGAAACTGAAAGCCCTGCTCGCGATGGCGAACGGCACCGGCGAGAAGGCATAGGCCGATGATGCCGTTGCAAACAATCATGACCGCGGCAAAAACAGTGTCGCGCGCCAGCCCTGCGGTGTCGGTCCCACCGGTAATCATCATGGAGACGATGAGCGCCACTTCAATAATAGTGACAACCAGGGCAAGTACGAGTGTCCCGAATGGCTCACCGACACGATGCGCAACGACTTCGGCGTGGTAAACAGCGGCAAAAACGGTAGCGAACAGAACGAAGGCTTCGGCTGCTGCAAACGGAAAGCCGGGGCGAAAGATTGCGTGGACAGCCAGAACGACTAGCGCCAGTACCGGCCAGGCCCACGACCACCACGGTGTTCGTGCTAAGTTTGCGGATGGCATGGTAGGACACTCGCATCCGAAGGAGCTAAGTTACCACATCGCCTGAGATCGATTCACCATGTGCCGCTGCGAAGCGATATCGAGTTCCTTTCCAAGTGGCTCTCGTCGAGAGGATGGCAGCGGCCCGGATGTGCGCTGGAATTCGGCAGGGGTCGCCGCGGGTGGTACAGCGTCAAAGTAAAGATTGACGACGGCGGAAGTGGAACGGCATCTTGTGCCGTCGATAAAAGAGTAGAGCAGCGCGAGTACGAGCTTTGCGGAATCCAAATCGGGCTCGACAGAGGAACGATAGCGATAGGGAATCCCTCAAAGAACGGCGCGCCTAATGATTCGTGTCAATGCGCGGCTCGTTTGGTGTTGAGATCGCCCGCAGTGGCGGGAACAGCGCGGCGGTTTTCGGTGCGTTTGTATTTGTAGAGTTGCTGGTCGGCGGCATCGATGAGTTCGGGGCCGGTGCGGCCATCATCCGGGTAGATGCCGATGCCGATGCTTACGCTGATAGCCGGCCCGCCATGATCGGCGCGCAGGCCGTTCTCGATGCGGCGGGCGATTTGTTCGGCCATGCTCTTGTCCGAGTCGATGATCACGAGGGCAAACTCGTCGCCGCCGAAACGCACAGCGAGGTCGATGGACCGGCATTGTTCGTTCATGACGGTGGCGAGACGCTGGAGGGCGCGATTTCCGGCAAGGTGGCCGTGTAGATCGTTGATGCGCTTCAGTCCGTCGAGATCCAGCAGAAGAACGCTAAAGGAATCAAGGCTGCGCTCGGCGCGGCGCACTTCCAACTGGAGGCGGTCCATAAATTCGCGGTAGTTGGCCAAGCCGGTGAGGGCGTCATGGCGGGACTGATAGACGGCTTGCTCTTCGTTTTTCTTGCGGGCCGTAATGTCCATTCCGGAGGCGAGGCAGCCGGAGATTTCTCCTGAGGGGGCGCGAAGGGGTTCCAGGTGGATTTCCCAGAAGCGGTCTTTCCAGTGGTACTCGAACTGAGAAGAAAAGCCGCGCAAGGCCTCGAAATGTTCGGCAATGGGAGTGGTGTACCGGTCGGTACAGGAGAGAAATTCCCAAACGCTGAGGCCGACGAGCCCATCGGGGGGAATACTGGCAGAAGCCAAATCCATGCCCCAATTCGCAGTAATACGCAGATTCTGGTCGGTTGTCCAGTGGAGCCCGGGCATCTGTTCGATAATTGAACGGAGAGGCGCGTCGGCCATGGAAAACGGACCACCTTTCAGAAGGGGGTATGCGTGAATATCGAGGGAAGATTTCCGGAGCGGCATATGTGTTCTATATGACGGGAACATAGCGCCGTGCTCTCTTGGAGGTAACTGTCAAAGGTAACAGCGCTGTACGCAATAATTAGAAATGGGTGAAACAGATTAGAAGGAGACGAGCGGCGAGCGCCAAATGAGCGCGACAACCAAGAGACACCGGCGCTCATCGGTGCGATAGTTGTGCCACTATCCAACATCGGCAACCAGAACGCCTCTGATCGTTATCGAGACAAGCTGCGAAGCCTTTTCAACAAAGCAATGAAGCGCGGCCGATCTCTTTCAATCACCGCCGTGAACTTTAGGCCCAGTCCACGACCCTGCTGTGAATGCCGCACGACAGCGTCGGCCCTGATTTGCCCCTCCTGGACAAGGAAATCAACTTGGGCCGTCGAACCCACAGCCGACTGCTTAGCTGTTTCGACAAAAAGACCACCCAGACTCACGTCGCGAACTCGCGCAGTTTCGTCACGTTGGTTACACCGCCAGTAGACCCAGACCCCCTCAGGTGTCTCGATCCGCGAGTTGAGCCGCCTTGAAGGAGAAGCTGAAGGAGAAGCTGCTTGCTGCAACACGTGGCACCCCCATTTGCGAGCCTTCGAGTGGTCTCCGCCCCTGCGTGTGTCCGTTTATATGACGTCCGGACTCAAACGGTTCGAGCGTTAACGATGCGGCGCGCAAGTTCAGGATTGTCAACCTGTAGGAATCCCCGGTTGTACTGTCATTTTTGACAGTCGAAGCTGCCTGCGATTCAACGTCGGATAGACGGCTAAATTGACGAATGCCTGGCAGCGCTAATCGGGAAAGGGAAGCGTAACTTCACATCCGCTGTCATCCGGGCTAACACGATTTAGCCCTAGTAGCTTGGTTTGAAAGAATTTCTCGACACGTTCTAGTTGGGGTGTCTCAAAGAGGGCAGAAGGAGGCCAGGAAATAAGCCAGTTTGAAGAGGTGGCCCAATGGAATGCTCCGAGCAATCCCGTCTTCTAAATTCGCTTACGGCCTGCTGCTGGGGTCTGCCGCGTCCGGCTCGTATGTGATTTCAAGCGTCAAAGGATGATGGCGATGGGGCCTCTTCCGTGAGGAGAATAAATTCATGAAATGGACGCCCGGTGGCGAAAGCCAAGACATCGAAGACCGTCGAGATGAAGGCGGAGGTGGCGGCTTCCAATTCGGCGGCATGCATATGGGCATCGGCGGCGCGCTTATTCTGCTGATACTCAGTTTCATTTTCAGGACTAATCTTTTTACGTTGCTTGGCGGCGGGACAGGAGATTCCGGCACGGAGGTCAGCCAGCCGGACCCTGCTCGCGATGCCGCTGAGAAGCCACTCGTACAATTCGTTTCGTTCGTACTCGATGATACGCAGAAGACCTGGACGGAAATTCTGCCCCAGCAGGCTAATACCGCATATCGACACGCCAAGTTGGTGCTTTTCCGCGATTACACGCAGTCCGGATGCGGAGGCGCAGCGTCGGCCACGGGTCCTTTTTATTGTCCAGACGATGAGAGGGTTTACATCGATCTGAGCTTTTTCGATGAGCTGAGCCGCCGCTTTGGAGCAACTGGCCAATTTGCGCAGGCTTATGTTCTAGCGCACGAACTGGGGCATCACGTGCAGAAACTGACAGGAATCGAAGGCAAGGTGCATCAGCTTCAGCAAAGCAATGCACGCGAAGCGAACCCGCTTTCCGTGAAACTGGAACTTCAAGCCGACTGTTTTGCGGGGGTCTGGGCGCATTCCACGCAACAACGCGGCCTGCTCGAAAGCGGAGATGTGCAATCGGCGCTCGGTGCTGCGGCTGCCGTTGGTGATGACCACCTGCAAAAAATGTCCACGGGGCATGTCAGTCCGGAATCATTCACGCATGGCTCTTCCCAGGAGCGGATGCGCTGGTTCAAGGCCGGTGTGGATAACGGCACAATCGCGGCCTGCAATACATTCGGTCACTCCGAATAAGCGAATTGCGTGAATTGTGCCGATGCTTTGCTATCCATGCAGCGACGACGACCGAAGCCGAGGACACGCCAATATCCGAGAGTGGTGAAGAGCGGACCTACCCTCGCAAGGACAGATTCATGAGGGCAGGCACCCCGATTATAGGGCGCAGCCACTCGCCATGCGCCCGCTACAATCGCGCATGATACAATCCTTGCATGGAAGTCATCACCAAAAATCCCGATATTCTTGGCGGGACGCCTGTCTTTCGCGGAACGCGAGTGCCCATCCAAACCCTCTTCGACTACTTGGAAGGTGGAGAAACGCTCGAAGACTTTCTCGAGGGGTTTCCTACCGTCTCGCGTGAGGCCGCAGTCGCTGCTCTCAAAGAAGCCAAACACCTCTTGCTCGCACGTCCTTAAATGCGCATTCTGATCGACGAGTGCATCGATGAGCGATTGCGAAACTCTTTTGCCGGTCACGATTGCCAAACAGCGCGCTACGCCGGCCTAGCCGGATTGAAAAATGGCGAGGTTCTCACGGCGGCGGAAACAGCCAACTTCGAGGTATTCCTTACAGTCGATCAAGGCATCGAGTACCAGCAAAACCTGACCGCCCGAAAAATCTCAATTATCATTTTTAGTACGAAGTCGAACCGTCTGAAAGACCTTTTGCCGCTTGTGCCCGCTTGCCTCGCGCGTATCGAAGCCATGCAACCTGGCCAGGTCGTGAGAATCGAAGGTTAGCTTAAGTGAAGCGGCGGGAAGACGATTGGTGGAGGAGAGGGAATTCGAACCCCCGGCCTCCTACGAGCAAGTGCGCAGCCACCCGCGCCTAAAAGGCGGGCTACTCCTCCGCTTATGCTACTTCTGGGTGGATTGGGCTTCGATTTTTTCGATGACGATGGCTTTGGAGCCGCCTCGCTTGTAGATCTTGCCGCTGGCGGTGACTTTATCTCCGGCGAAAGGGAGAAGCTTGGAATTCTGGCCGGTGGATGGAGTGGTGTCCGCGATGGGCCAATAGATGGTGCCGTCATCGGCGAGAATGACGAGCGGCGAACCGGCGTTCGCGCAAGAAGTAGCGCACGCTTTACTGATAGGTTTTTCGAGACCTTTTGTGAAGGCACAGGCGGAGTCAAGAACGTAGCCTTTCACGGTGACTGTAGGAGTGTCAGCGGCGCCGAGGCAAACCGCAGCGGCGAGAAGGACGAAGAGAGCTAATTTTGGAGCGATTGTCGGGAATTTCACTTTTGTTCCTCCAGTTTGGATGGCTAGGGCTCATCCCTCGCGCGAGTGATCATACAGGGCGGTCAGGCGATTCACTACATGCTTGTTTCGACTCACCCGGTTAGGGTGCGAAACTATATGGATCGTGGCAGGCTGTCTCTAGTGTTTTTGGAGTACGGGTGAAAACTGTGTAAAGGAGCGCAGAGGCACCGCGACGTGGTCGGAGTAAACTCGGGACGCAGATAAGAGAAGACCCACCCTTAAACTGCGAGGGCAGGCCACGGCTAGCAGTTTAGCGGGGAACGACAGGACGCTGGGGCCTAAGCACCACAAAGGTGAGTGCTGCTACAGTGAGGCCTGCTTCAATCCAGTACAGAGCTGAATTGCTTTTGAACAAGAAGGCCGAGGCCACCATGGCCAGTGCAAAAACGAGCGACCAAAGGATGCGGTTTTTGACAACAGAGTTCATAAGTCCATCGTAGCATGGCTTTGCAGGCCAACACTGGGGCTCGGAGAAACGTAAAGTCAAAGGCCTCCCGTGCCGCAAGGATGATCCACCCGACCCGGCAAAACAATTGTGAACCCTTGGTGACAACCTGTCCGGATGGCCAGATAACGGACTGACCTGTTTGGGGATTGCACCCGCTTATGTATCAGATAATATTTGAAAGAGTGAAATTTTCGAGGAGATGGCGAGGAGAGTTCCGCGTCCAAATTCGCCGAAAATGCAACCAAGCAGGAGGTTGCCGGCGTCCTACAGAGGAATCATGAATGCGGGGGTTTGGGCGTCTGAGCCGAATGAAGGTTTGCAGGAACTCGCGAGAAAGCTTGCGGGAAGAAAGATAGAAGGCATCGAGGGACCAGCGTGAACTACCGGGAAAAGAGCTTCGAGAAGAGAGCCGAGGGCCGGAAAGTCTGGAGGGCAGTGTTTGACCGCCGGGGCGTGCGCTGCCTTCGAGGCTCACTATGGTTAAGCCTGGGAGTGATGCTGGTATGCGGAATTCCGGCGATGGCCGAGTCTCAAGAGCCCCTGGTTGAGAGGAGAGTAGAGCGAGGTTTAACTGAGACGACGAGATCGCAGGCGAGCAGCCTTCCACAAGGACTGGGTCAGGAATTGACGGGGACCGTAGGGGGAGCAGTTGTGGATCAAACGGGGGCCGCGGTGGTTGGAGTTCGTGTGACGCTTTCCCGTGAAGATGGGTCGCTAAGCCAAGAGGCAATATCGGATGGCGATGGGCAATACTTATTTGCGGGCATCGCACCGGGGTTATTCCAGTTGACAGCTACGTCGACGGGATTCGCGCCGGCGACGATCTTTGGAACGCTGCATTCGGGGGAAAGCTACAGTGCGCCGCCGATGGCGCTGATTGTGGCTAGCGCTTCGACCGAGGTGCGGGTTGCTATGTCGCGGACGGAGTTGGCCGAAGCGGAGATTAAGGACGAAGAGAAGCAGCGAGTTCTGGGAGTGGTGCCGAATTTCTATGTGACTTATGATCCGTCAGCGGTGCCTCTGAACGCGAAGCAGAAGTTTGAGCTGGCGTGGAAGGCGACCGTGGACCCGGTCAACTTTGGGCTGACCGGAGCCGTTGCGGGAATTCAGCAGGCGACGGATTCGTTCAACGGATATGGGCAAGGGGCGCAAGGCTTTGGAAAGCGGTTTGGCGCTTCGTACGCAGATCTGGTTGCGGGCACGTTTATCGGGAGCGCGGTGCTACCGTCTCTGTTGAAGCAGGATCCACGCTATTTTTACAAGGGAACGGGACGAGCGCGGTCGCGGATGTTTTATGCTATCGCCAATGCGGTGATTTGCAAAGGCGACAACGGACGCTGGCAGGCGAATTACTCGAGCATGCTCGGCGGGCTTGCAGCGGGCGGGATTTCAAATCTCTACTATCCATCGACGGATCGCGGAGTGGAATTGACGTTTGAAAATACGCTCATCGGAATTGGGACGACGGCGGCGGCGAATATTCTTCAGGAATTTGTGATCCGCAGGTTGACACCCCACGCGCCAAGCTATACACCGGCCAAGACGCCCGTCGATACACCCTGACGTACGATAGACTCGGGACCGACCACGGCTGTTTTCCTTCGAAGACTTCCATCCAGTGTGTGCTTGCAATTTGGGGCGGTTGGTGGGAGTTTACAGGCATGCGAACACAAGTGAATCGACGCGATTTTTTGCGCGGGGCAGAGGCGATCGTAGTTGGAGGATGGCTGAGCCGGGCGTATGCGGGAGTACCTGCGGAAGAGGTGGCCAGCGACGAGGAGTTCTGGAAGAAGATACGCGGGGCGTACACGGGTGATGCGGAGATTCTAAACCTGAACAATGGCGGGTGTGCGCCGTCACCTACCGTGGTGATGGATGCGCAGATTGAGGCGATACGGTACAGCAACCGACTGCCGACGTACCGAATGTGGCACGACTTGGAGCCGAAGATAGAGGATGTGCGGACGCGAATGGCGCGGATGTGGGGGGCCGATCCGGAGTGTATCGCGATTACGCGGAACGCGAGCGAGTCGCTGCAAATCGCGCAGTTTGGGCTGGACTTGCAGCCGGGCGACGAGGTGCTGACGACGAGCCAGGACTATCCGCGGATGATCACGACGTGGCAGCAGCGGGAACGGCGGGAAAAGATTGTACTGAAGCAGGTGGATTTCAGCGTGCCGGTGAAGAATTCGGGGGATTTGGTGCGGCTCTTCGAGCAGGGAATTACGCCGCGGACGCGCGTGATTCATGTGTCGCAAGTGGGTTTCATGACGGGGCAGGTATTTCCGATCAAGGAGATTTGCGCACTGGCGCGGCAGCGGGAGATTACGAGCGTGGTGGATGGGGCGCATGCGTTTGCGCATGTGCCGTTTCAGTTTTCGGATGTGGACTGCGATTTCTATGGGGCGAGCCTGCACAAGTGGCTCTCGGCGCCCATCGGGACCGGAGTGTTGTACGTGCGCAAGGACCGCATCGAAAAACACTGGGCGTTGATGGCCGCGCCTCCCTCGATGGACAAGAATATTCGCAAGTTCGAAGAAATCGGAACTCACCCGGCGGCGATGCACAATGCGACGCTGCAGGCGCTGGAGTTCCACGAACAGATTGGCGCGGAGCGGAAATTCGCGCGGCTGAGGTACTTGAAGAACCGCTGGGCGGAACGGTTGGGCAAAGTTCCCGGGGCGAAAGTGCTGGTGGAGCTGGGGCCGGAACATTCCGGAGCGTTCGCGACGATTCATTTCGAAACGATGGAACCGGGAAAGCTCGGCGAGGCACTGATGAGCAAGTACAATATTTTTGTGACGCCGATCGGGGGGCCCGGATTCAATGGAATTCGGGTCAGCTCGAATGTGTACACGTCGACGGCGGAGATTGACCGGTTCTGCGATGCGGTGGAAGCGATCGTTCCTCGCGCGTAGGGGCACGGCAAAGGCCCGCAAAAAGATTAGCGACAAACCGATAAAAGCCTCCCTACAGGTTTGTCTACTTCCTACCTAGTAAGGGTTTCTACCCCCATTACAGTAAACGGAAACGAGAGGCAGGCTTGCGATGGCGTCATGGCGTGCGGATGCTGAAGAGGCTCGCAGACGGACTGTCCCGATGGCCAGATAACGGACTCGGCGCTTCCGGATGCTGGCCCGCCCATGTCGGATAAGCTGGAAGTGTTAGTACGAACTATTCGGCGAGACGGGGAGCCATGGGGCGTAAACGCTTGTCAAAACGACAACGCAGAATGATGTTGTGGGTAAACGTCGCTCTTGTGGCGGGTTTCTGCGTGTGGCACTTCGGAGTGGCGACTCTGTTTGTGCTGGAGACCCGCTACGTGGGGCGGAAGTTTCCGGTGGTTGAAAAAATCCCGAATGAGCTGGCGGATTTGACTGTTTCGCAGGCGCCCGGGCGGAAGCTTTCTTATTTTGGGTATGAGTTCGAAGTGCCCTGGGACGACTTGAACGAAGGGAAAACAAAGCAAGTTGGGAAGGTACAATTGATCGCATTTCGCTCCGGGAATGTGGTCTTGTTCTCGAGGACGGAGCCAAAAGAGTTTGTTAAGACATTTTTATCAAGTACAAAGATTGACCCGGATAATTTACGGAGAGTTTGCGGAGAGGAAGCGCTGCAATCGGACTATTCGTTGCACCGGCTCATTCTGGAAGCGAGGCCCGGGCAGATCACATTGTTGACTCGCCGGGAGGACGCCGTTCGCAACTCGATGCTGCTGTTGATGAAGGGTGTTCTGGTCCCCACGGGAGGGGAATCAGGCATTTTTCGAGTACGGAACGAGAAGTTTCAAGGCTTCCAATACGGCGATCCGCAAAGCCGGCCCAAATCGCTCGATGTGGAGATTTTTGCAGAGGATGGCGGATTGAGTTTCGTGTTCGCGCAGAAAGACAAAGGTGCTGGAGCGGCGATTACGCAAGCGGAGATTAATCGCGTAATTCAGACGGCGCGGAAGACTCCTGCAGCGGGATTAAGCGCGAGCCGCTGAAGATTGTTCGAGGATTCGGCGATAGTAGGCTTCGTAGGCGGGGATGACGTCGTTGGCGCAGAATTTGCGTTTGGCGTCCACGCGGGCGCGCTGGCCCATCTCGCGGCCACGGTCGGCGCGGGAGAGAATTCCGATAGCGTAGCGGGCGGCTTCTTTCACGTCGCCGGGTTCCACCAGATAGCCATCCACGCCGTGCTCGACGACTTCCGGGACGCCACCAACGTTTGTGGCGATGACAGGAACCTCGCAGGCCATGGCTTCGAGAGCGGCCAGGCCGAAGGATTCCAGCTGCGAAGGCATCAGGAAAAGATCGGCGACGGCAAGCTTTTCGTAGACACCGTTTTGCTTCCCTAGAAAAATCACATCTTTTTGGAGACGCTTTTTGCGGACCAGGTATTCCGCGGCGCCGCGGTCCGGACCATCGCCGATGAGGACGAGCTTTGCGGGCATTTTAGAGCGGACGATGGCGAAGATTTCCACGACATCCGTGAGGCGTTTCACCGGGCGAAAGTTTGAGAGATGCATGAGTATGGGCTCGCCATTGGGCGCCCATTGTTCGCGCAGGCCGGGCTGTGGTTTGCGGTTGTAGAGATCGCAATTCACAAAATTGGGGACTACTTCAATGGGGCGTTTGATGTCGAACTCTTTGAGAGTTTGATTCAAAAGGTATTGGGAGATGGCGGTGACGCCGTCGCTCTGTTCGATGGAGAATTTTGTGATGGGCAGATAGCTGCGGTTACTGCCGACGAGAGTGATGTCTGTGCCATGGAGAGTGGTGATGAAAGGGAGACGACGCGGAGCGGCCATGGAACGTGCCAGGAGAGCGCTGACGGAGTGGGGAATGGCGTAGTGGACGTGGAGGAGGTCCAGAGACTCGGCTTCGAAAACTTCGAGCATTTTTGTGGCGAGAGCGAGAGTGTAGGGCGGATGATCGAAAAGCGGGTAGCTCGCGACTTCGACCTCATGAAAATGGATACGGGGGTCGTTGGGATTCATGCGGATTGGAGGGGCGTAGCTGATGAAATGGATGTCGTGGCCGCGGGCGGCAAGCTCCTGGCCGAGCTCGGTGGCGACGACGCCGGAGCCGCCGTACGTTGGGTAACAGGTAATGCCGATCTTCATGAAAGAGGAGCTCCGTGGTCCTCAGTTGTTTCTCGCGGGCAGATAGGGCAGCATTCTACCGGCAAAACATGCCATTGCCAGGGCTTAGAGAACATTAATACAAGTCAGCCGGGCAGGCGCTAGATTTGGCCGCAATGGCACTTCATTAGACGCGAGAGGTGGCAAAACCGTGACACGACTTGCGGGCAAGGTAGCGCTGATTACCGGCGGAGGAACGGGCATAGGGCGGGCGATCGCCCTGGCATTTGCGCGGGAAGGGGCGAAGGTAGCCGTGGCCGGGCGTCGAAAAGAGAAGTTGGAAGAGACGCTGCGCGAGCTGGAAAAGCGCGGAGGTGAAGGGCTGGCCATTGCCTGCGACGTTGCGAAGTCGAAGGATGCCCAGCGTGCGGTGCGGGAGACGGCGAAGGCGTTTGGGAAGATGAATGTGCTGGTGAACAATGCCGGGGTCCTGCACGTGTCGACGATCGAAGCGATGAGCGAGGATCAGTGGGACACGCTCATGACGATAAATTTGAAAGGGCCGTTCCTGATGTGCCGAGCGGCGCTGCCAGAGTTCCGCAAAGCGGGTGGCGGAGCGATTGTAAATGTGGGCTCAGTGCTGGGGCTGATTGGGATGAAGGATCGCGCAGCGTATTGCGCGTCAAAGGGCGGGGTGACACTACTTACAAAAGCGGTGGCTCTCGATCACGCGCATGAGAATGTGCGGTCGAATTGTATTTGTCCCTCGATCGTAGAGACCGAGCTTGTCCAGGGACTTTTTGCGGCGTCGGAAGAAGGAAAAGCCTTGCGCAAGGCGAGGATTGGTCAGATTCCGTTGGGGCGCATGGGTCGCCCCGAAGACGTGGCGGAAATGGCAGTGTTTCTAGCGTCGGAAGAATCGAGCTGGTTAACGGGCGCGGCGATTCCGCTGGACGGCGGGCTTTCGGCATACTGAGAGGAGCACGACGATTCCATGGCTTCCGAGTTATTCAATGACCTAAAGAAATATGAGGCAGCGCTGCGCCGGCGAACGAATGAGACCGGAGCGACCTCGCTCCTAGGACTGTCGCTCGAGAGTTTAGAAAAGGGACATGTCGTTTTCAGTATGAGGGTGAAGCCGCGGCACAAACAACTTCATGGCGTGGTGCACGGAGGAGTTCTCGCCACCGTGGCGGACACGGTGGCGGCCATCGCGGCCTTTACGACCGTTCCGAAGGGGACACAGATCGCCACGGTAGAGCTGAAAATCAATTTTCTGGAGCCGGTGCCGGGCGGGCGTATCAAAGCCGAAGGCCGCGTTTTGCGGACGGGGCGCAATTTCGTGGTGACGGAATGCGAAATTTATAAAGAGGACGGCACAATGGCGGCCAAGGCGCTGCTCACCTTTGGAGCAGCCCGCGGGCACTCGATTAGCCCGCAATGACATCGTCCGGGCGAAAGAGGACTACTCGTCGCCGCCGGCTGCGGCCTCTTCCCCATCCTTGTGGACGTACTTGATGACGCGCTTGAAAATGAGCAAATTGGGGCTGCCCTGGCGGGTGAGCTTGATGCAATCGCGATCGTACCACTCGACCGTGCCGCGAAGCGACTCGCCATTATCGAGCACCACGACCATGGGCGTATGGCTTTGCATCTGCTTGACCCAGTAGAAGTTCTCGGCGTGGGTGGTCTCCGGAGGAGCAGGTTTCTTGCTGGGTGCGGGCCCGTTGTGCGGGATTCTCTGCGGAGGCTGTTCCTTGACGTCGATAAATCCGGGGCGAAACATTCTGCGGTTTACCATGACTTCTCCTCGCGGTGAAAGGTGGGGTGAGTTCATTTGGTGAGATGCATGCGCAAGGCGCCGGGTTACAGTTGGTAGACAAGAATTTGTTGACAGAATTTGACGGGCCCCAGTCACTGGGCCGGTTTGCGAAACCCTAGGATTCCGGCGCCAGAGAGGCGGCCAGGGCGTCGAGGCCAAGCTGGCGATTCAGATTCCGGCGAGCTCCAGCATGGAGCTCGTCAAAACCAGCTATGGCGCGCATGACCCAGCGCGAATCGACCGATTTGGCGAGCGCTTCGAGCTCCTTGGTGAGTGGAACGTTTCGAAGTGCAGGATGCATGACGCCGGATGTCAGCTCTAGGAGATCGGTCAGCAGCCCGTAGAAGACGGCGATCTGATCTTCAAAAGAGGACTCACGGTCCTTGGCGAGAGCGGACGTATCGGCGAAAAGCTGCGCGAAACCCTGGCTGCGCGCGGCGTGCTCCAGGATGCGCAGTGCATCTCGGCGGCGTTTGGAGGTTTCTTCCACATTCATCTCGATGGCGAGTCCGGGGCTGCCCTCGGCGAGTTGCGCAGCGAGTTTGATCTCGGGCGTCTTGCGCTCCGTTTTTTCCTTGAGAATATTTTCCACGTCTGGCTGCGAGAGCGGCGCGAAATGAAATTGCATGCAGCGGGAAACGATGGTCGGGAGCAGTGCGTAGGGAGAGGGAGCAGTCAAGATGAGCGTGGCGGAGCCGGGCGGCTCTTCCAGGATTTTCAAGAATACATTGGCGACGTTCCAGTGCATGGTTTCCGCGCCATCCAGAATGAAGACGCGGCGCCGGCCCATGGGTTGGAAATAGGCGGCACGCTGAACCGCCCGAAGCTGGCCAATGCGCAACATGGGCCGCGCGACGGGACTTTTTAGACGGACAGGGTCAGGTACGAGCGCCCAGACATCGGGATGCGTCTGGAGAATGAGCGGAACGCGTTCGACAGTGGCGGCGTCCGCACTTTCGCCTCGTTCCGCTAGACCTTGTTCGATGAGCTTTTCAGGATCGGCGAGCAGGGCGATGCGCTCGCAAGTCTCACATTCGCCGCAGAAGTCGTCCTTGAGACGTTCGCAATTGGCGGCTTGCGCAAACATTCGCGCCAGAGTGAATTTGCCGAGACCGCGCGGCCCGCTGAAGAGCAGAGCGTGCGGAACGCGATCGCTGCGCAAAGCGCCGCGCAAAGCGGTGACCATGCGTTCATTGCCGAGGAATTCGGAAAAGCCCATGCGTCAGCGGCCCTCCTTTGCAAGAGACCGCATTAAGACTTGCAAGACTGCCGCGAGAATTTCCGTGGCGATGTCCTTTTGCGGGCGCATCGTGCCGCGTTCCTCGTCGAAGCACGGAATTGTGGCCCAGTTGGGCCGGAGCGAAAGCTGATCGTACATGGAGGCGGCAGCTTCAAGATGGTGGAGACTGGCCTCCTGAATATCTTGTTTGACGGAGGTGTAGCTGCGGGCGGACTTACGGGCCACGAGCTCCTGTGCCGCGCGGGGAGGGACTCGGAGATAGAGCACCAGGGTTTCTCGCGGCAGGTTGTAAATGTTGTATTCCAAATGTTCAATCCAGGAGACGAAGGCCGGGCGGTCCGAGGCGGGGGCGCGCGCAGTTTGGTGGGCGAGGTTCGAGCCGACGTAGCGGTCGGCGAGCACAATTTTGCCTTGGTTCAGGGCTGCTTCCAGGCGAGGCTTGGTTTCGAAGCGATCGCCCGCATAGAGCAGAGCGCTGAAGTGCGGGTCAACCGTTTCGAGCGCGCCAAAGTCGCCGTTCAGGAATTGACCGGCCATTTTGCCGAACCAGGAATCGTATTGAGGGAAACTGGTGGAATAGACGGGATAGCCGGCGGCGACGAGAGCTTTTTGGAGCAGATCGACCTGCGTGCGCTTGCCGCTGCCGTCGATGCCTTCGATAGCGATGAGTTTTCCCGGTGGAGTCATGTGCGAAGGCCAGTCTAACCGCAGACTCTCAACGCTGCAACGCCGCGCGTGCTACGATTTGAATTTGAACATGGCGCCGACATCGATCAGGGAAAATCTACTGCGAGTACAGGAGCAGATTTTTGTTGCAGCGCGACGAGCCGGACGCCGCTCCGAAGAGATTACGCTCATTGGAGTCTCGAAAACGCATCCGGCGGAGGCCATTCGCGAGGCCTATGCGGCCGGGCTGCGGCATTTTGGAGAAAATCGCGTGCAGGAATGGGAAGGGAAGCAAAGCGAGACTCGGGATTTGGACGCGACGTGGCATCTCATCGGGCATTTGCAAAGTAATAAGGCGGTAAGGGCGGCGAAGCTCTTCAATAGCATCGATTCAGTAGATGATTTTGCATTGGCGCAGCGGTTGGATCGAGCACGGAGGGAAACAAGCGCGGCCGGGAAGTTGCGCGTGCTCATCGAGGTACATATCGCGAAGGAGGAGGCGAAGAGCGGGGCCGGAGCGGAAGAATTACCTGCGTTGGCAGAAAAGGTCGCCGCGCTGCCGATGTTGGAGCTGGCCGGGCTGATGTGCATCCCGCCCTTCGCGGAGAATACGGAGCTTGCGAGGCCATATTTCAGGCGACTGAGGGAATTGCGCGACGGTTTGACGAAACAGCTTGGCCGCCCTCTGCCGGCGCTGTCGATGGGAATGTCGCACGACTTTGAAGTGGCCATCGAAGAAGGCGCGACGGAAGTGCGGGTGGGAACGGCATTGTTCGGAACGCGCGGAACGCTGAAGGCTGGTCAATAACTTTCCAGGGGGCACGGATGAAGCTGTTCAGTCCATTTCGAATGCGAGATATCGAGTTGAAGAACCGGATTGTGGTTTCGCCGATGTGTGAATACTCGGCGAAGGACGGCCATCCGCAAACTTGGCATCTCGTGCACCTCGGAAGCAGAGCGATTGGGGGAGCGGGGCTGGTATTCACCGAAGCGACTGCCGTGGAAGAGCGCGGAAGAATTTCGCCGGCAGACACAGGGATTTACGAGGATGCGCACGTCGAATCCTGGCGGCCCATCGCGGAATTTATTCGGTCGCATGGCGCGGTGCCGGGAATGCAACTCGCGCATGCGGGGAGGAAAGCAAGCACGGCGCCACCGTGGAGTGGAGGCAAACCCATCGCGGTCCATGATGGCGGTTGGGAGCCGGTTGCGCCGAGCGCAGTGGCATTTGACGCGGGGTATAACGTACCGCGCGAACTATCCGTGGGCGAAATTGGAGAGATAGCCGGGGCGTTTCGAAAGGCGGCGGAACGCGCTTTGGCTGCCGGTTTTGAAGTTCTTGAGATTCATGCCGCGCATGGATATTTGTTGCACCAATTCTTGTCGCCGCTTTCCAATATGAGGGCGGATGAGTATGGCGGGACACTGGAGAATCGAATTCGCATGACGCCTATCGTTGTGCGTGCCGTTCGCGAGGTTTGGCCGCAGAGGCTGCCGCTGTTCGTGCGTGTGTCAGCCACTGATTGGAAAGAGGGCGGATGGGACTTGGGGCAGACAGTTGAACTGGCGCGGCAGTTGAAACCACTTGGCGTGGATTTGATTGATGCTTCCAGCGGAGGCGCCGTGCCAGGAGTGAAGATTCCGCTGGGTCCGGGATATCAAACCGAATTTGCAGAAACGATACGCAAGGAAGCCAGGATTGCAACCGGCGCGGTTGGAATGATCACAGAACCTACACAAGCAGAGACAATTCTAGGGACCGAGCAGGCGGACCTGGTTTTTCTTGCGCGGGAACTGCTTCGCGATCCCTATTGGCCAAGAAGGGCGGCGAAGGCGCTGGACGTGAAGATAAAGGCTCCCGTGCAATACGAAAGGGCCTGGTGAGCGCCAGATGTTACCGGAAATATCGGAGAACATTGCCGCCGGGACGGTTAGTTTTGCGGTGCGCGTGCAGCCGCGGGCGAGCAAAAACGAGATAGCCGGTGTAATGGGCGGAGCGTTGAAAATCCGGCTGCAAGCGCCGGCATTGGAAAACAGGGCGAATGAGGCGCTAGTCGAATTCCTCGCCCATCTTTTGAAAACACCCAAGGCGGCTGTTAGAATTCTTTCCGGTGACCGCAGCCGCACAAAACGCATCGAAATTCGAGGCGTGACAAAACAACAAGTGCTGGGGATACTAACGTACGACGCGTGACAAAGGGCTTTCTGTTACATAGACAAATGGCGAGGACTTCTTCTGAATATGAGCGTTGATATTAACGGAATGCAGGGCGATTTACGCGCGGCAAAACTGGACGGCTGGCTGTTTTACGATTTTCGCGGGCGAGACCCCATCGCGCAAAGCATTCTGCAACTTCCTTCGGGGATGCGCACGCGCCGCTGGTATTACTTCGTCCCGGCGAAGGGCACACCGCGCAAATTAGTGCACAAGATAGAGACGGAATCGCTCGCAGCATTGCCCGGGGACACGTTTTTTTATGCGGGGCAGGAGGAGCTGCGGAAGAACCTCGGCAAACTTTTGGGACGCGCAAAGAACGTCGCGATGCAATATTCGCCGAAGAACGCTATTCCCTACGTTGCGATGGTGGACGCGGGCACCGTGGAGCTCGTGCGCAGCACGGGCGTGAAGGTCGTGAGCTCGGCAGACCTGGTGCAAAAATATGAGGCGTGCTGGAGCCCAGCGCAGCTTGAATCGCACATGGCAGCAGGCGTGGTGATTGACCGTGTCGTCCGAGAGGCATTTCAGCTGGCGGCAAAAAACGTCCGCGAAAAAAAGAGGTTTACGGAATACGATTTGAAAGAGTGGATTCTGAAGGAGTTTGCAGCGGCCGGCATCACGGCGGACCAGGGACCGGACATCGCCGTCGGACCGCACGCAAGCGATCCTCACTATGGACCTACGCCGGAGACGGCCTCGCCCATTCGCGAAGGCGATTTGTTGCTGCTGGACGTTTGGGGGAAAACGAAGGCGGCGGGCAGCGTGTACTACGACATTACGTGGGTCGGATATCTCGGCGCGAAAGTTCCTGAGAAAATGGCGAAGATTTTTGGCATCGTGCGCGAAGCGCGAGACAAAGCGATCGAGTTGATTCAATCGAGCGTCGCCGCTGGAAAGCCGCTTCAGGGATGGCAAGTGGATAAAGCGGCGCGCAAGGTGATTGAGAAGGCGGGTTACGGCAAATACTTTTTCCATCGCACGGGCCACAACATCGGGCAAACGGTGCACGGAAACGGGGTAAATATGGACGGTCTCGAGACGCACGACGTGCGGCATCTGATTCCAAAGACGTGCAATTCCGTAGAGCCCGGAATCTATCTGCCTGAGTTTGGCGTTCGTAGCGAGGTGAATATGTATATTGGGGAAAAAGAAGCGCGCGTCACCGGAGCGGTGCAAAAAGAGATTCTGGCGTTGCTGACTTAGAGAAAGCTGGCCGCTGCGAACGAGCGTAGAGGAAGAAACATGCCGGAAGAAATGACGACGGACACAGTAACGCCTGCAACAGCAAGCGTTGTAACACGTGAACGCCCTCAGAGAAATGAAATGTTGGCGCTTGCCTTCGGCGTGGCCGGATGGCTCGTCCCAGGATTGGGCCATGCGTTGCAACGAATGTGGGGCCGAGCCGTTGCATGTTTCCTGACGGTGGCGGCGTTGGTTCTGCTGGGTGTGGGGATGCGGGGCAACGTTTTCAGTTCGGAGGGAACTGACGCTTTTGGAATGCTGGGATACGTCGCCGACCTGGGCACGGGGTCTTTTTATTTCGCGGCGAGGGCGTTTGAAACTCAGGGTTCGGATGTCGCGCACGCCGAGGGCGATTACGGAACGCGATTTCTTGCCGCGGCGGGGGTGCTAAACTTGCTGGCCGCGCTGCACGCGTACGAAGCGGTGAGAGGGCGGAAGGCGTGATCGCCGCGATCGTGTTTCAACTCAGCCATTTTCAGGCGATGACGCTTTTTGCCCTTCTGATTTCCATCGCGTTTGGATTCTTGAGCCGGCGCCGGACGAGGGAGCGCGTAACGTACATCATTTGGTCGCTGATACTTTTCCTGCTGATCGGTGTGGGGATTGGCTGGGCGATGTTTCCCTTCTCAAGATAATAGAAATCAGGTTTGCGCGTTCAATTGACAGAAATTTTGCGCGAATGCTATTGTCAATGAACACGCCGAGGTAGCTCAATGGTAGAGCACCGCATTCGTAATGCGGGGGTTGAGAGTTCAAGTCTCTCCCTCGGCTCCAGAATCTCCCGATTCTTCAATTAGTTAGAGCCCACTTGCAGATTCAGCCCCCACCATCTAGTAGCCGCTTTCAAGGAGTCTGCGAGGATCGCCACAATGAGGGAAGCACGAACGAGTTTCTTTTCTCCATAACTTGAGGCCTGTTCTTGGCAGTGCGCCGCCGTGGAACATAAGAGGCCGCAATCCTGGTCATTGCGCTGGTCCGATAAGGAATACATCACACGTGTTTTTAAGTTCGCACGCGCCTTAGAACTCGCTACCAAATCGTACAAGCAAGAGCGAACTCAAGGAAAGAAAGAATACGTGAACTTCACGGCGAAGCGGGTCTCTCGGATTTGCGGAGGATTTGCGGGTGCGATGCTGGCGAATTGAGTGCCTACGTTGTAGATGATGTAGAGGTCGCTGTCGGGCCGGTAGTTATATCGCAGGCGAACATTGGCACTGACTGCCTGGGTGTTCGACGTGTCCACCTGAATCAGGCTCGTGAAGGTCAAGAAACGAGTAAACGAATAATTCCCCTGCAAGCTGGCCAGAAAGACCGAAAAATTGCCATTTGGCAGGGGCAACCGAAACCGGTCCCAGGTCTCGGACACGGAGATCGAGAACTTCACCGTCGGCCGGTAATTGGCGCGCACGCGAAATTCGTTTAGGTTCCCTCCGTAATACCCGCCAAATCTTTCGAAAAAATTGTAGGTGAACCGCTTATCTTGTCCGGACCCATACGTCAGTTGATGGCGGGCGAAGTGATACAGGCCATTGGGAATGAAGACATTCTTATAGATGTGGAATGGCGTTGTGATCCGTTGCGTAAAGACGTCGGCGATATCGTTGTCGGTGTAGGCCCCGTTGTTGAACTCCGCGCGGAAGGTTCCCTGCCACTCCTGCGTGGAGACTTCATTGCGGGTATCGGGCGCATGGAGAAGGAAACCCTCGAATTGCAGCTCGCGGACGGACCGAATCCGCGGCCGGACTTTAAATGTTAGATCTCCATACGTTTCGTTGGAATCGATTCTCTCAATGAACCCAACTTCCGGGTTGAAATTGGGACCGGTTTTTCGCCGTTCGACGATTCCATCCAGCCAGTTCGAGCGATAGGACAAGGAAGCCCCTACATCGCTGGCGCCACTCGGCTCGCCCGGTGATCGCGTTCCAGCCATGTGGGCGTCCACGAACCAGTCTTTGAAGAAGACGAGACGCGTGTCCACGCCACCCGTTTGATTAAAGCTATCCAGCGTATCGCCCGATCGCTTGTCGATCCCCATCACACCGATATACGACCCGGCCCAGAGCGATTCTTTCAATCTGGCGACGGTATAGTTTGCGTAGGGATTGGGACCGCTGGAACGAGTGTTGACGTCCATAATGCCCAACTCCGTCCGGCCAAATGTCCCCGTCAGCTTGACTCCCCCATTGATGGGTACCTGCTGGCCGGTGATTGGGTCAATTCCAATCTGGCGGCTGAAGAACAATTGATCCTGGTCGCCCATGTCGAAATTGAAGACCCCGGCGTTTTCGAGAAAAAACTGGCGTTTCTCCGGAATGAAGATTTTGAAGGGTGTTAGATTGAACGGCTCGAGGTCCACGTCGGTATCCGCAAAATCCGTGTTCCCCGTCAGATTCAATACGAGGTTGGAGGTCAGGCCGTACTTCACATCGAGCCCACCCGTCAGGGGGAATAGAGGGTCTTGCCCGGTTTGCTTGTCGTAGCGGGCCAGCCCATACGGCTTAATAATGAACAGCCGTCCACTTCCAATGTCTTCGATTCCCCCTAGATCTCCAGCCTCAGAGACTTTCGTGATACCAAAAGTGCGCCGGTATGCGCTCCAGAGGTCTTCTTCGTTCTTCCGACGAATAAAACGTTTCAAATTCAAACCCCAGATCACTTTGCTGGAGTGAGTGAAATTGAGAGTAGTGAAGGGAATTTCTATTGTCGCAGTCCATCCGTCGGGAGTGACACGCGCCTCGGACGTCCATACTCCGTCCCACCCCCGGTCGAAGTCGCCTCCATCGCCGCCCCCTTGCTCCTCAACAATGAGACCGTCGCTCTGAGTGCCAAGCGGGTTGACTTCGAACACGTACGCACCACGGCGATCGTGGTTCGAATCGATCAGGATTTCAAAGTGGTCATCCAAATCTTGACTTACGTCGCGGCGAAGTTCCGTGGCTACAATTCGCGATGGGAGAGAGTCGTGGCAACGGATGCCAAAGTAAACAGCGTGAGGTGTGTAGAGGATGAGCACTTCGGTCTGTTCGGTGGGTTGCTGGCCTTCTAGTGGCTCTCGTTGACGAAAGTCGGTGATCGGCTGGGCAGTGAGCCAGAGCGAATCGTTCAGAGTGCCATCCAGTTTTGGGGCATGATCCACGGGCACGGCCTTGGCGACCCTTGCTTCCGATTGAGGGGCCGAAGGCGACCCAGCCAAAGGAGGTCGAGCAGCGCCATAACACGGTGCAGACAATGCGGAAGCGAGATACGCGCCGCATGCAACGAGGTGCCAATACTTAAGTAAGTCTGTCACGTGTCCCTGCGCCCCCCGGGCAGAGCCCATTTCAGTCCTTTAGTGTCAACGGCACCTTTATGACTTCGATGGCCCGCGGCCATCGACCACTGGATCTTCTTTCCGGATATTTTCCGTCGCGGAAAAACAGCAAACGCTTCGCGAAGCGTGCGAAGTCCAGTTCGTGCATATCAGGCCTCCGAGCGCTCCTCGACGGGTCGAATAGTTACGAATTCCTTGTAGAGCAACAGATCGTAAAGAATTTTCAGCGTGCCAGCGAGGAAGAAGGGCACGTTAATCCAGGAAGGCCGCGCGAACATAAATCCCACGAACAAAGGGCTGATGGCGGCGCCGGTAGTCCGGGCCACGCCGGTGATTCCGGCGGCGGCGGAGCGCTCGTCCTTGTGTACAACTGCCATGACGTAGGACTGCCGCGTGGGTACATCCATTTGGCTGATACTGAATCGTACGAGAAGGACAAGAACCGCCAGCCAAAGCTTCGGCATGAGCGGGACGAGAATGAGCAAAATGTTGGAGGGTAGATGCGTGAGGACCATCGTGTTGACAAGACCCCAGCGCGCAGCCAGGCGAGCCGCCAGAAGCGCTGAAATGCCCGCAAAGATATTTGCCCAAAAGAAAATAACCCCAAGGGTTGCCGGGTTGACGCCGAAACGTAGGTAGAACCAATATGCCGCGAAGCTTTGCACCACAAAACCACCGGCAAACGAGTCCAAGGCGAACAGGCTGGAGAGCTTGACGACCACGCGGTGGGATTGCCCAATCCCGAAAAAGCGCTTCAGCGTCGCCGGCAAGGCCGATGCTTCCCGGGGCGAATGCACTTCTGCATCGGAAGAGAGTTGAAGAAACAAACATGCCAATAGGGCTCCTACAATCGCGTACACGACGACGACTGTCCGGTAGGCACCGACGGGCGCCAGCGTCGTTCTCGCGAGCAGGCCGGTGATCGCGCCCGCAAAAAGAGCGCCAGTCGCGGTCGCCACAGAGCCGGCCAGCGTGTACCAAGCGAACACTTCCGTCCTCGACCGGTCGGAAACTACATGCGAGAGCGCTGCTTGTTCGATCGACAGAAACGGACCCACTTCGTGGCCGCTGGGGCTGATGACGCCGATTGTCCCGGCGATAATTAAAAAAAGGAGGTTGCTGGTGCACGCGAACGCAAGCCCTGCTCCAGCCATCAGAATGGCGCCCACGATGAGCATGAGCCGCCGCCCAATCCGGTCGGCACGCGTCGTGAGATAGAGCGAGATCACGGTATCCCCGACGAGTGTCAGCGTGAGAAGGATCCCTGTCTGCGATTCGCTTAGGCCCACTCCAATCAAGTAGAAAACCAGAACAACGGACAGCGATCCATAGGCGAATAAGCGCACGAACCGCGTGAGAAATAATAAGTACGCATCCCGCGTCAGCAGTTTCAGCGGGCCGGGCAGCAACGAACGGATGGCCATTGGGATCGCGCACCTGCTTTGCGATTTGAAGTATGGGCCGGGAAATTCATGAGCGAAACCGCAGACCGCGACTCAACGGACTAGGGCTTCGTAAACCGCCATGCGCGCCACCGGCTTGCCATCTGCTTCTTGTTCCGGCGTATACACCCGGTGCGTCTGGAAATCCACGGCCAGCGAGTGGACCGCGTGAGGCACCTTGAAATCCTCGATCTTTGTGTAGTGGTTAGGATCATCCTGGTGAAAGACGGAGATGGCTCCGCTGTAACAAGCGGCATAAATCCGGTCAAGGCCTGGATCGAACTTGATGACGTCCGGTCCGTCCGCCATCGGAAGAAAGGCGATGGGTTCGTGTTTGTCGAGGTCGAAGACGGTCATTAGATTGTTTTCTTCACAAGAGAGAAACGCGCGGTGATGGTCCGGGTCAAGCGTCATACCGTGGTTTCCTTTGCACCGTCCCATGGGATACCGCCCCACCACCGTGTCGGTCGCAGGATCGATGACGGCAAATATATTTTGGTCCTGGAGGTTCACGTACACCCTGCGGGCGACCGGGTCGTACTGCGGCATGCCGGTATCGCTATCGAAATGCAACGTCTTGATGATTTCGTCCTTAGTCACGTCCACAATCGCTTCCGCTTTGCCGCGCTCGTCCGAAACATACAGCTTGTGAAACGGAGCCGCGTACGTACTGCCATCCGGCTTGGCTTCGGTCTTCAACTTCTTGATGACCTTCATCTGCTTCAGATCCACGACGCCGATCGTGTTGTCGTAGGCGTTGGACGTGTAGAATTTATGGAACTCCGGCACGTAGTCGACGCCTTCCGCACCGGGTGTATCAGCGACGGTGGCGACGACTTTGTTCGTGCCGACGTCTATGACGTACGTTTGCCGCGCGGCGAGATGCGTGGAAATCAGGTAGTGGTCATCCACATCGATCGTGAGGTAGTCGAAGCGTTTGCCCGGCGGCCCGGGCAGATCGAACTCCGCCACCTTCTTCAGCGTTGGGCCGTTCGCCGGGGACGGGAGCTTTCCACCACTTGTTATAATCACCAGCGCACACAGAAAAAGCAGCCACATTCGCATCATCGATCTCCTCGCAACATGCTTACTTCACTGCGACATGGCTCAGCGCCGCTTTGATGCCCTCGCCCACCGATTCGGGACTGCCCACGGACCAGAAGTGCATGAAAAACAGTCGAGGTTGTTCGGTCAGCATGTGGCTGTGCAACGCCGTCACCGAGATCTGGTGCCCTTGGAGTTCGGAGATGACCGGATTGACCTCTTCCGCGGTGAGCACGAAATCACCGGTTGTAGCGACCTTGCCGGAATCAGCGGCCTGAAAATTGATGCCCTCAGCCACTCCAGCGGCGGGAGCAATGGCCATCCCACCCATGGTGATAGCATCGCTGCGCGGCACGCCGTACGACAGCACTCCACCCTTGAACGTACCTTTGCGTCCTACGGCGTCCTCCACGGATTTGACCCACGCTGGTGGAGCGGCTTCCTCCATGCCTGCGGCCGGCTTCTCAAGAGGTGTCTTGGAAACCGACAAGGCCGCGCGCAACGAACTGGCCAATTGCGCGGCAGGGCCGTGTCCAATGTAATGCACGTACATGACGTGCGGCGTTTCTTCCAAAAGATGGTTGTGCACTGCGGATATCTCAAAGCCGGAAGATCGCAATTTCGCGATTACGGGATTCAGCTCGTTCTCCAGAAGCACCAAGTCGCCCATCACCATGGCGTTCTCGTCGGTTCCTAGAAACGCCGCCCACGAGCCGAGCGCGAGGCCAGGCTTGATCGCCAATCCATGCACGGAAACGTGCAGATCGGTCCTGGGGAAGCTGATCTTGTAGACCTCACCGGATTTCTGACCCGAGCGACCCAAAGCCTGGTCGATTGGCCCGGTCGAAACCCCTTGAGCGTGGACGAGAATGGGACTCAACAAAACGCAAAACGCCATCAAACAACGCAGTCTGGCAATCATCATCAGTCTCCTTGTATCAAGTAATATTGGTTGGGATCTGCTGGGAAATTCATTTCGGTGTGCCTGTCAAGTCCGCCGCTACTGGCTTCGTGTCGATGCGCATGCCAGGCCGCAGCTCGTCCGTTCCGCGCGCGGCAATGGCATCGCCCGCGTGCAGATCACCGAAAACCTCAATCAGCTTTCCATCGAGTTCACCGGTTTTGACGTTCACCCACTCCGCGGTACCGTCGCGAATGCGAACCACAAACGTCGCTTCCGTGGTCCGGGCGACCGAAGACACTGGAACGAAGAGAGTCGCCTCTGAACGATGCACCGGCCAAAGCACTTCAGGGAACATACCCGAAGCCAGACGCCCCTTGGGATTTGTGACATCCAGTTCCACAGGCATCGTTCGTGTTTTGACATCCACCGAGCGGGCGATCCGCGCAACCGTGCCCGTAAAGGTTTGGTTCGGGAATGCGGACACGCTGAATTCGACTTTGGCGCCTTCGGTCATGCCCGCCGCATACTTCTCGGGCACCGGGACCACCAGCCGGAGGCGCGCTATCTGTTCAACGCGCAAAAGAGGGACGCTGCTGTTCGAGCCAGTGGTTGGACCGACCAGGGCTCCAGGATGAACATTTCGTTCGGTGACCACGCCATCAAAGGGCGCTCGCACGAGCAGATATTCTTGGATGTCCGTGAACGACCGTAAGGCCGACTTCGCAGCTTCCTCGCTCTCTCTCGCGGCATCCAGACGGGCACGGTCTGCTTCCACCGACTTCTGCGCTACCTCCAAATCATTTCCCGCGACTACGCCGGGCGTCGCTGCTGCCGATTTCAGCCGTTGGTGCGTACTTTCTTCCGACGCGAGTTTCGCGGCGGCTTCGACACGTTGGGCGACGGCTGCTTGCAGTTTCGATTGGGCTTCCGCGCGCTGCGCGGCAATTTCCGGGGCCACCAGCCGGACAAGCAGTTGTCCTTTTTTCACGATCGATCCCCGGTCGACGCTGATCGAATCGACGAACGCCGTGAGTTTGGGGTACACCGCCACTGCTTCGTACGGTTGGAGTTCCCCTGGGAGGCGCACCGTCATGGCCAACTTCCGTGCGGTCACTTGCGTCACGTCCACCGTGGGCGTGGCGGGGGTGGAGGCTTGCGCGCTGCCAGCGTTGGTTACCGGACCGGAGCTGGAACCGCACGAAGCGCACAAGCCGAGGCTGCCGCCGAAAAGAAAAATCAGAAGAACTCGTCTCCACGTCATATCGCTTCTCCCGGGACCGGACCGCCGCCAGACTGTTTAGCAAAAGCGCTTTGCGCGTCGTCGGGATCGAGCGACGGCGAGCGGCTCCCCGCGCCTTCCTGTATCAGGGAAAACGTCAGAGGCAGGATCAACAGCGTCGCGGCCGTAGCAAACAGCAATCCGCCAATCACCGCCCGCCCGAGGGGCGCGGTCTGTTGCGCTCCCTCCCCGACGCCAAGCGCCATGGGGATCATGCCCGCGATCATCGCCAGGCTGGTCATCAAGATCGGCCGCATGCGGGTCTGCGCGCCCTGGATCGCCGCGACGTTCGAATCGTTGCCGGCGCGGCGATGCTCTTCGGAGAAGATGACGAGCAGAATCGCGTTCGCGACAGCGACACCGATGGCCATGATGGCGCCCATGAATGATTGAATGTTCAACGTCGTGCGGGTGAGCAGCAGCGCGAAGATCACGCCGCAGATAACCGCAGGAACCGTCGAGAGGACCACGAAGGCCAATCGCAGCGACTGAAAGTTGGCGGCGAGCAAAAGATAAATCACCAGCACGGCCAGGAGAAGTCCCACGGCAAGGTTCGTCAACGTTTGCTTCATCGGCTCAATCTGTCCGCGCACTGCCACTTTCACGCCGCGCGGAGGAGCGCCCACGTTCTTGAGGACTTCATCCAGGCGGCCGGAGACCCTCCCAAGATCTTCGCCGGAGATGTTGGCGGTGATCGTCACCATGCGTTGCCCGTTCAAGCGGTGGTACTCGCCGACGGTATTGCCATAACTAACTTGAGCCACATCTCCCAACAGCGGATGCGAGGACGTTCCGGGCGTTACGGGAATGTGCTCCAGGTCCTGGACAGAAGTCATCTCGGATTGCGGAACTTGAACTTGGACTTGATAGGCCACTCCGGACTTCGGGTCGGCCCAATAATTCGGCGTAACGAAGCGGCTGGAGGAAGTGGCGGCCAGAAAGGACCGGCCCACTTTTTCAACGGTGACGCCCAGTTGGCCCGCACGCTCGCGGTCCACGTTGACGTCCACGCTGGGGTAGTCCAATGGCTCGTCATACTGCAGATCCCGCAGGGCGCCGATATGACCCAGCTCTGCGCGGATTTTTTCAGCGAAGGCCCGGTCGGCCGCCAGGTCCGGCCCACTCACATTAATCTCGACGGGAGTCGGAGCTCCGAAGTTCATGATCTGCGTCACGATGTCCGCGGCTTCAAACGAGAATTGACACCCCGGAAATTCGGACAGCAGCATCTTCCGCAAGCGCTCTTCTAGCGCGTCCGTGTGAATGCCCGAATTCGGATTCAACGCCACGCGCAATACCGCTTCATGTTGACCGCTCGTCCAGAGATAAATCGTATTGATGGGGTAACTCGGAGGCGTCGCGCCAACATAGCCCAGGGTGGCCGCTATGTTCCCGGGCCCGGCGGCCTTCTCAATCGAGCGGAGCACGGCGAGCGAAAGTCGTTCCGTGGTTTCCACGCGGGTTCCGATCGGCGCGCGAAAGCGCAACAACACTTGGCCGTAAGAAACGCGCGGAAAGATTTCCCGTCCGAGGTAGGGGCCGACAAATGCGATCACCAATCCGGCTGCCACGAGATACACCGCAATGAGCAGTCCGCGCATTCGAGTCAATCGTTCCAAGAGGTTTCCGAGCTTTTGCCGCAACCGTTCAAGGAACGTAGGTCCTTTTTTCTTTTCGTTTGCTCGGGTGTCGCGGAGAAACCAGACCGACAGAATCGGCACCAGAGTACTCGATAGCAGGTAGGAAGCTGCCATCGCAAATCCCACGGCCAATGAGAGCGGAATAAACAGGGAACGCGAGACTCCGACCATGAAGAACGACGGCACAAACACGGCGATGACACACAGCATCGCGAGCAGGCGGGGAATCTGCACCTCTTTGCTGGCTTCCAACACAGCAACCGCCCGTCCTCGTCCCTGATCGAGATGACTATGGATGTTCTCCATCACCACCGTTGATTCATCGACCAGGATCCCGACCGCCAGCGCCAGTCCACCCAGGGTCATGATGTTAATCGTCTGCCCCGCGCCCCACAGCGCCACCACCGCGGTGAGCAAGGCAAAGGGAATGGTGGTGACCACGATGAGCGCGCTGCGCCAATCGTGCAGGAATAGCAACACCATCACGCCGGTGAGCAGCGCCCCGAGCAAGCCTTCCTTGACTACCGAGAGAAGCGAGTTACGCACATACGAGGACTGATCAAACTCATAGTCGATCTTGACGTCGGAAGGAACAACGGATTGGAATTGGGCGAGGTTTGCCTTCACTTCATTGACCACCGCGAGCGTCGAGGCATCCGCCCGCTTGGTCACTGGAATATAGACCGTTCGATGTCCATTTACTTCCGCGTATCCGGTAACGATGTCGCTCGAGTCCTGCACCGTGCCGACATCGCGAAGAAACACGGTCGGTCCTGCTCCGGTCCGAATGGGGAGATTTTCCAGGTCTTTGATATTGGGAACAACGGAGTTGATGGGGGCCAGGCGCAGCAAGTCTCCGGTTCTCACATTTCCCGCCGGCACGATGGTATTGCCCGTGTTCAGCGCCTGGACGACTTCTTCCGGCGCCATACGGTAGGCGCGCAGCCGATCCGGATCAACGCTCACGACAATTGTTCGCTGGTTTCCGCCAAATGGAGGAGGGGCAGACACGCCGGGTAATGTGGCAAACAGGGGCCGCACGCGGTTGAGCGCCAAATCCTGGATTTCGCCCACCGTGCGCGTCGGACTGGAAAATACGAGATACCCGACCGGAACGCTCCCCGCGTCAAAACGCAGGATGAACGGCGACACCGTTCCTGGGGGCATGAACGCGCGCGCGCGATCCACATAGCCCACCGTCTGGGCGGCCGCTTGGCTCATGTCGGTACCCGGATGAAACGTGAGTTTCACGAGACCTACGTTTTGAATGGATTTCGATTCAACGGACTCAATCCCGGTGATGTAAAGAAAATGGTATTCGTAGTAATAAACGAGATAGCCTTCCATTTGTGCAGGGGACATCCCGCCGTACGGTTGCGCCACGTAAATGATTGGCAAGTTGAGATTCGGGAAAATGTCCACGGGCATGCGCACGAGAGCGAGGATCGAGCAAAGCGCGACGCCGAGCACCAACACCAGAATCGTGACAGGACGACGCAGGGCGGCGCGCAGCAGCCACATACTTACCGCACCCCCTGCGGTGTGCCGTGCAAGAGCTGCAGGAAGGGTTGCAGGTCCCCGTGGGACGCGGCGACGGCCGCCAAATTCTGCCAAACGGCGAGACGCGCCAAGGCATCGTCGGTTTCGGCCTGCACCAGCAAACTCTGCGCATCCGCAACCTCGACCAGCGTGGCCAAACCCGATTGGTAGCGGGCGCGTTCCTGGCTTTCGGTGATGCGCGCAGCCTCCAGTTCCACGGGCGTGTTCTCCGCAACCTGCCGAGCTCCTTCGAGCGAAGCCTGGGCTTGCCGTAATTGTCCGGTGAGATCTTGCAGGGTCTGATCGTAACGAGCCTCTTCGGCGCGTTCGTTGGCTGCTTCAATGTTCCTTCTCGAGCGGATGGTAAAGATGTCGAATACCGGGAAGGTGACGCTTAGACCGGCCGCCCAATTGCCGCGGTCCGGCGCCAAACCATTCGAGCCTCCTAGAAAATCGCCGGCAGGGTTCACCCCGCTGCCTCGCCCGTACACCGAAGATTGCAAATAGAATTTGGGGAAGTAGGCGCGGTCGAGTGCATGAACCTGAGCCTGTTCTTCCTCAACGCGGGCATGCTCCGCTTCCGCGCCAGGATGAGCGGCGACGGCAGCCGTTTGCGGAGTTGTACCCGGGGGTGGTCCGAGCAGAGAACTTTCACGAACTTCCACTGAGATATCGGGCATGCCCAGAATGTCGGCCAACACCGCCCGGCTTACTTGCTCCTGCTGCCGGGCGCGCGCCAAGTTCACTTTCGCGCGCGCCCATTCCGCGTCCGCGCGCGAGGCATCCGCTCCGGCGCGAAGCTGATTGTCAGTGAGCACCCGCACGGACTTGCTGAACGTCTCGCGCCGCTGAACATCGGCCTCGGCTGCATGCACAGTTTGCTGGGCCGCCAAAACCGTTAGGTAGGCGTTGACCGCCGCAACCTCGACATCCAGACGCGTCAAGGACGCTTCGGCGGCGGCTCGATTCCGAACAGCCCGCGCCGCATCGACCTTGGCTCCGCGGTATCCAAAGTCAATCGGCTCCCAGGAGAACAGCAACCCCGCCGCACTGCCCCAAGCGCTGCGACCCGAAGTTGTGACCGGAACCGGCCCGGAAATCGGAGCGATGATCGATTGTGGAAGCAGCAGGCCGGAGATGTTGTTGTCGGTGGCCCGATTCGTCTGCCAGACTGCGTCGGCCCGAGGCAGATACATGGTACGCGCCAACCCTATGCCGGCTTGCGCCGCGTTAATTCGCTCAAGCGAAGCGCGGACAGCCGGATAATTCTTCAGCGCGAAGTCCACTGCTTCTTCGAGCGTCATCACCTTCTGGATCGCTTCACCCGTTTGCGCCTGGACGGTTGGCTCAAGGAACGACGCCAGAAGTAAAACGACGACCAACCAGCCGCGATACCTACGACAATTAGTCAACACGATCTTCTCCAATTCCGAGACTTCACGGGTTCGAGCACTCACGCGAGCGAGTGATACAGACCCTCCATCAATTGCATGCCGCGGTCCAGAAGCTCCCGGTCCGAGATTCCCTGCCGCGCCCAGCCTTTCAACACCTCGTCGATACCATAGCCTTCTTTGCGGCCGAATTTGCCATCCGCGAGGTCCGCGTCGTGAATAATCTCGGAAATCACTTTGACTCTTCGGTCGCGAATCTTGAATTGTTTTTGCAAAGTCTCGAACGTGCAGTCGTCGCCACGATGCCCGAAGCCTCTCTCGTGAAACATGTCGAACGGCACGGCTTCGCGTGGCACCTGTTGCTCGGGCGCGAACGCAAAGCGCGCTTTAGCATCGATGAAGCGCCGAACCAACCACGCCGAAGCGGAGCGGTCCACGCCGGGCCGCGGTCGCGTGACCCAAATCCGGCCCTTGTAGTCGCGTGGGCGGATCGCCGCGAATACCGGCGTGCGCGTCGCCGCACGCGCCGTGTTCGCACGTGACAATAGCTCCCCCACGCGTTTCTGCAAGGGGGAAACAAAAAAATCGACCTCGACAATCTCCTGGAAACGGTTCCGCAACCGCCTGAGGCGGCCGGCTGCCTGCTTCTGCGGCGGCCGTGAAGAAAACTCCTGCATTTGACGAATCACTTCGTGGTACTCGCGCGCGCGCGCTTCCGCAAATCGCGCGATCAACTGTGGCGTGGAAATGTTGTCGATTGATTGGACATGGACGATGGACGCATCGCCTTTGTATTTGCGGACGGCCGTGGCCAGCCACTGGAACCGCTCTTCGTTCACGGGATTGCTGGGCAGCAAGTACCCGGAGTTACCTAACGCCACGGCTCCGTAGCGTTGCAACTTTCGCCAAATCTCCACTCGTTGGCTGGCCTGCCTCGTGGGCAGCGTAAATGTCAGCAGCAGCCACGCGGTGGTCCCGCTAGTTCGTACACTCATTTCCAAACGATGTTATATCTCTAACTCATTGTTAGTCAAATCCTGTAAAGAAGGCAATATGTCCGGCGCGGATAGATTCGAGATTTGGCAAAAGGCTGAAATCCGATACAAATGTCGCCCGCTCGACTGAGGATCTCGCGGAGCAATTCAAGAATTAGGGAGCTACCAGTTGAACATCGTGCCGTCCAGCTTCCTGTTTACGGGCAAGTACGCGCGTTCATAAGGAAATTTGTCCGCGAGCTTCTCGTCGTAGTCGACGCCCAACCCTGGTGCGTCTCCCGGGTAGAGAAATCCTTTGTCGAAGGAATACGAGTGCGGGAAGACCTCGTCCGTTTCTTTGGTATGGTGCATGTATTCCTGAATTCCAAAATTGTTGACGGAGATATCGAAATGCAGGGCGGCGGCCAGTGACACCGGCGACAAGTCCGTCGCGCCGTGGCAGCCGGTAAGGACATGATAGATTTCCGCGAGCGAGGCAACTTTTTTCAGGTGAGTGATGCCGCCGCCGTGGACCGTGGCCATTCGGATGTAGTCGATCAATTGTTCAGTAATGATCGTGGTGGCGTCCCAAATCGTGTTGAAGACTTCGCCCAGCGCCAGCGGTATGGTGGTGTGTTGGCGGACAATGCGAAATCCTTCCTGCAATTCCGCAGTGACGGCATCTTCGAGCCAAAAGAGATGATAAGGCTCGAGACTTTTGCCAAGGCGGGCCGCTTCGATGGGTGTAAGGCGGTGATGTGCGTCGTGGAGCAAATGAACGTCGTCGCCGAACTTCAAGCGAAGAGTCTCAAACAGCTTTGGGACAAGCATCAAATACTTTTCCGTGGACCAGACGTTTTCCGGAGGAAGTCCTTTTTCGGCGGGTTCGTAATACAACTTATCTTTTGCCACGCCGTAGGTTGAGGGGATTCCGGGAATTCCCGATTGCGCGCGAATGGCGCGGTAGCCCATGGACGCGAATTTGGCTACTTCGTCAACGGTTTCTTCGATATCGCGGCCATTGGCGTGGCCGTAAACCATGACGCCGGTTCGGCTTTTTCCGCCGAGAAGGTTGTAAAGTGGAGTGTTGAGAGCTTTGCCCTTGATGTCCCAGAGCGCGATGTCGATGGCGCCGATCGAGGCCATGGTCACTGGGCCGCGGCGCCAGTAAGCGCCGCGATAAAAGTATTGCCAGATGTCTTCCGATTGAAAGGGATCGCGGCCGATGAGGCAGGGAATTAGATGTTCTGAGAGATAGGAAGCGACGGCCAGTTCGCGGCCGTTAAGAGTCGCATCGCCGAGACCGTAAATGCCCTGGTCGGTGTAGACCTTCAGTGTGACGAAATTCCTACCAGGCGAGGAGACCAACACTTTTGCATCAGTTATTTTCACCGATCCTCCACTAGTTGCGATCTATCATGGCCACTTCCGTCTTGCTATTGTCTGCCGCGCTTGCCAACATTTAGTCCTGAAAAGTTCAGATCCGGCGAACGAGGCCTTGATCCGTAGCTTTTGTATTGCGCACTAGCACCAGCACAAGAGTCATCCCGACGAAGGGAATCAGGCCCGCGATAACCATAAGCGGATCGAATAGGTGCGTGCCCGTCGCAACACGCGTGTCGGAAAGACGTCCCGCCAATTCGAAAACGACGATCGTGCCGAGCGCCGCTCCCGTACCGCTCAAGCCACTGACGGTCGCCACGGATTCGTTCCTGTAAAGGTCAGAAGGTAACACGTTGGCGATTGTGGTGAAAGACGCGTATGAGAACGTAGCGAGGCCGAACAGGAGAGTGAGCCAATAGAGATTTGCCGTGAAAATGGTGGGGATGAGCAAAGTCACGCCGAAGCCGCCGAAGACAACGAGAGCCTTACGCGCCTTTCCCACCGACCACCTTCGTTTGATCAACAGGCCAGAGAGCCAGCCGCTGAAGAAATTGCCCAGATCGGCGGCGATGAAAGGAATCCAGATAGCAATCAAACCGCTTTTGAGAGCGATGCCTTTGGCGACGAGATAGATAGGAAACCAATCGGCGATGAAGAACCAGACTGGGTCGGTGAAGCTCCTGGCGATGATAGTTCCCCATGTTTGCGGGAGCTTCAGGAGATCGCGCCAGCGCGGCGGTGTTACTGCGGGCGGTTCGTCCTCTTTGTGATCGGCAAGGATCATCTGCTGTTCAGCGATACTAATGCGAGGGTGGTCTTGAGGCAGATGATAGAGCCAGCGCCAAGCTATCAACCACAAGAATCCGAGCAGGCCGGGAACAATAAATGCTGGACGAAGGCCCCAACGAAAGTACAACCAAAGGACAACGAACGGCGCTACGGCTCCGCCAATGGAGGAGCCGCTATCGAATAACGCTGTGGCCAGGCCGCGCTCCTGCTTTGGAAACCACTCCGAGACAGCCTTGGTTGCTCCAGGCCAGTTGCCGGATTCGCCGAGTCCGAGGAAGAAACGAAATCCCATGAAGGAGTAAAAACCCCTGGCAAGCGGCGTGAGAACGGAAACAATCGAATACCACAGAACCGTGAGCGTAAGTCCCCGCTTCGTTCCAATGCGATCCATCAGCCTGCCATTAAGGGTTTGTCCGATGGAATAGGCAACGCGGAACGCGATGACAAGATTGGCGTAATCGGTGTTGGTCCAGTGGAAATCCTGCTTGAGATAGGGAGCGAGCAGGGAGAGAGTCTGGCGATCGATATAATTGATGACTGTCGAAGCGAACAATATCCCGCCGATCCACCATCGGAGCGAGGGAATGCTTCGACCGCCGCTGAAGCTTGGTGACGCAGTTCTCGCTTCTGGGCCAATGTCCATTAGGATGCGGTTTCCATTGAGCGCGAATGCAGAGCCATGTGTCAGCCGGAAGCAGCGAGTGCTGAAAGCGTCGCCGGGCTGAGTAAGGCTGCCGATTGCCGGTCGAGATAGATCGTTGCATTGGCATGCGAGCGCAGAGTCGATGCTGGAGCCATCAGGCTGATCGGCCCTTCGAAACAAGCTTTGACCGCAGAGGCTTTGCGGGCTTCGGGGACTACAGCGATGATATGTTTCGCTTTGAGAATTTGCCGCATGGACATGGAGATCGCTCGCGTCGGCACCGCCGAGAGATCGGTGAACCAGCCTTCGCCGACTTGCTGCCGCCGGCAGGCTTCGTCCAAGTTCACGATAATGTAGGGGTCGCTGGTTTCGAAATCCGCCGGGGGGTCGTTAAATGCGAGATGGCCGTTTTCTCCGATGCCGACAAACGCAACATCAACAAGAGATGCGAGTATAGACTCGCCTACAATGCGAACAACTTTGGCCGGGTCGTCTTCGCCATTGATCGAGTGATAGCGGATGATTCCAGTCTTGCTAACCAAGCGATCCTGAAGGTATTTGCTGAAGCTCGCTGGGTGAGTCATCGGAAGGCCGACATATTCATCGAGTTGGAACAGCTCTACGTTGTGCCACTCGATGCCGCGCAGTTTTGTAAGCGCTTCTAAAAACTCGAATTGAGAAGCGCCTGTCGCAGCGACAACGCGCGCCGACCCGCGATTGTTGAATGCTCCTCGAATGAGAGCCATAGCGTGGGTGGCTGCCGCCTCAGCAAGCACGAACTTGTCTTCAAATACTTTGAGGAACACGCGTGACCCCGTTGCTTCGAACCGAGCTTTGGCGCGCCCTGTAGATAGAACTCTTTGTGCCAGGGTTTCGCCCAAAGTGAATGAGAGAGTCTACATCACCGCAACTTGCACGGAAATTGGATTTGGCGCTGCAGCGGATCGCCTCTGCCGGGTTGCATTCTGCTCGAACGGCCACCTGACTTCACTCTTTTTCGGCCAAGTCTTTTTGATATAGTCCCTCACACGATGCCCGTTGAATCATCAAATGGCCTACTGTCTCCTCACGTCAAGCTCACTGGCAATCAAATTCGAGGGTTTTGGGCCGCATGGGGTGGATGGACTCTCGACGGCATGGATTCTTTCATCTACGCACTTGTGCTTTTGCCCTCGCTTCGCGATCTTCTTCCTCGCTCTGGCATCACCGCAACGAAAGGCAACATCGGTTACTACGGTGGACTGCTCTTTGCTCTTTTCCTGGTCGGCTGGGGGCTGGCTTTCCTGTGGGGACCTGTGGGCGACAAGTTTGGGCGCGTCCGTACGTTGATGCTGACGATCGTGTGGTACTCGATCTTTACGTTTTTGAGCGCCCTCGTCACCAGCGTCTGGCAGTTGGCGATTTTTCGATTCCTTGCTGGAATTGGAATCGGGGGCGAGTGGGCCATGGGCGGCACATTCGTCGCCGAAGAATGGCCGGAAAGTCGCCGCCGCGCCGGAGCTGGTTACATGCATACGGGCTACTACGTCGGCATTTTCCTTGCCGCGATTGCGAATTACCTTATCGGCAACCGCTACGGTTGGCGTGCCATGTTTGCCGTTGGTGGACTGCCGGCGCTGCTCCTGGCGTGGGTTAGGCACGGCGTCGCCGAACCGGCGCGTTGGTCCAGCAAGGTAGACGTTGTTCGTTCGTGGCAGCTTTACCGCCCATTCGCAGAACTTTTTTCGCCTGCATTGCGCCGCCGAACGATCCTGAACTCACTGTTCATGCTCGCTTCGATCAGCGGGCTGTGGGCTGGAACCGTCTACGTTCCTGCAGCAGTGACTTCTCTTGCGGAAGTCGCGGGCCGTGATGGACCGCAAGCCGCGCAGCTCGCCTCAAGCGCTGCTATGCTCGTCGCGTTTGCCACCGTGCTCGGGTGTCTGGCCATGCCCTGGCTTGCCGAACGGCTTGGGCGGCGCGGCGCCCTCGGCTTTTACTTTGCCCTGATGATGGTGTTCATCGCCCTCACTTTCGGTAAAGTCTTTTATCTCGGTCCATCCGCGCTGCCCTGGTTTTTTGTCTGTCTGTTTTTTCTTGGCCTGGGCGGTGCGAACTTTGCGGTCTACACGCTGTGGCTGCCGGAGCAATATCCCACCGAATGCCGCGCTAGTGCTTTCGCTTTCTCCACTTCCTTTGCGCGTTTTGGTGGAGCGGCGATTACATTTCTTGTCGGAAGTGGTGTGCAGCGCTACGGGTCACTCGGAGTTCCTGTAGCGATTACATCGCTGGCGTTTGCTATCGGGCTGCTGTTGATTCCCTTTGGGGCCGAAACACGTGGTCAGCCGCTGCCCGCGTAGAGGCGAAGTGCAGCGGAGTGCAAAGCAAGGAAACGGGGGAGACATTGGCTACAATGAAAGCCCGTCAATTCCAGATCGACAAAGGGTTATCGCGTGCAAACAACAGATCCACCCACTAGTTCAAAAGCGAGCGCCCGGCACGCAGTTCTTGCCGGTTTTTTCGGATGGACCCTCGACGCCTTCGACTTCTTCGTAGTTGTCTTCATGTATGACGTTCTTGCTCGTCAGTTTGGCGTATCCAAGAAAGACATCATCTTCACCACCTTTGCCACACTCGCCATGCGTCCGGTTGGGGCGGCGATTTTCGGCGTGCTAGCCGATCGTTACGGGCGGCGCAGACCGCTAATGGCGAACGTCATCTATTTTTCGCTAGTCGAGCTCCTGTGTGGTTTTTCACCCAACTACAAGTTTTTCTTCGTGATGCGGGCGTTATTCGGCATTGGCATGGGCGGGGAGTGGGGTGTAGGCGCGTCACTTGCCATGGAAGCCGCGCCCGTACGCTGGCGCGGGATCCTTAGCGGAATTTTGCAGAGTGGTTATTCGATTGGCTATCTACTTGCCGCGATGGCGGCACGATTCCTTCTGCCGGCCTGGGGATGGCGCCCCATGTTTTGGATCGGTGCATTGCCCGCCTTGCTCGCGCTCTACATCCGTACGAAGGTTCCAGAGTCGGAAGCTTGGAAGCAGCATCGCGCCGCCAGCACCGGTCAGGTCCTGCGCATCGCCACGCAGGAGTGGAAGCGCTTCCTCTACCTTGTTGTGCTCATGACCTTCATGATGTTTCTATCTCACGGCACCCAGGATTTGTATCCGGACTTCTTGCAGGAAGTCCATCGCGCCTCGGTGTCCGTGCGCGCGAACATTGCAATCTTTTACAACATCGGAGCCGTGGTCGGCGCAATTCTATTTGGACACCTCTCGCAGGTCGCCGGCCGCCGAAAAGGGATGATCGCCGCGCTGGGACTATCGTTGAGCATGATTCCGCTTTGGGCATTTGGCGGTAACCTGACTGTGCTCGTCATCGGCGCGTTTCTGATGCAGGCAGGTGTGCAGGGTGCTTGGGGTGTGATCCCGGTGCACCTGAATGAATTATCTGCAGACGCGACCCGTGGATTAATGCCAGGCCTCACCTACCAATTGGGCATCCTTCTCGCGTCGCCGACGAATTCGATCCAGTACGCGTTGCGCGACCGCGTCGGCTACCGGTGGGCCATCGCAGGTTTTGAAGTCGTGACAATCCTCATGCTAGCAGTTCTCCTTCTGCTCGGATCGGAGCGTCACGGTCGCAGCTTTGTTCGAGACCCGCTTAAAATCACGGTTCCAGGTACGAACTAAGGCGCCCGGCTCATGACTACAATTTCCCACTTCCCGGTTTTCACGGTGACCGCATGAAAGCTGCTGTCCTGCAGGAATTCAAGACGCCTCTCGTGCTTATAGATGTTCCTCGGCCCGAGCCCGGCCCGGGCGAAGTCCTGATTGGCGTGGAAGCGTGTGGTGTCTGCCATTCCGATCTTCACGTCGCTGATGGCGACTGGCCGCAATTCTCACGCATTACCAAGAAACCTCTGATTCTCGGGCACGAGATCGCCGGCCAGATTGTCGAACTCGGCGAGGGAGTGGGCGAATTTCGAGTGGGCGATCGCGTTGGCGTTCCCTGGATTTACTGGACTTGCGGAGAATGCGAAGCCTGCCGCGAGGGCAACGAAAATCTGTGCTCGAAGCAGTTAATCACCGGCGTGAGCGTGAACGGGGGCTACGCGGAATTCATGAAGGCCCGCGCAAGCCACGTTCAGAAAATCCCGGATGGGCTTTCTTCAGCTGATGTTGCTCCACTTTTCTGTGCCGGAGTCACAGTCTATCGTGCGCTCAGTCAAGCCAGAATTCTGCCCGGTCAGCGGCTGGCCGTATTTGGAGTCGGAGGGCTCGGCCACCTTGCTGTTCAGATTGGCGCCGGCCTCGGAGCGGAACTTACTGCCGTCGACATCTCTGACGAAAAGCTTGCAGCGGCGGCCAAGCTTGGCCCCGTTCGAACGCTGAACTCTTCTTCGAACAATGTTGTTAAGGAGTTTCGCGCCACCGGCGGCGCCCATGTCGCCATCGTCACTTCCGCATCGAAAGCCGCGTACGACACGGCGTTCAGCTGTTTGCGGGCTCGAGGGACTCTGCTGGTCGTGGGTTTACCCGCGGAGAATATCTGTTTCCCGCCAATCATGATGGCTGCCAGCGAGGTCCGTATCCAGGCCTCCGCGGTAGGCACCCGTCAGGATCTTAAAGAAATCCTCGCGATGGCCGCTGCCGGCAAAGTTCGATGCCAGATAACAGCGCGTCCACTTGCCCAGGCGAATGACGTGCTGGAAGAGATGCGCGCAGGACGAATTGCAGGCCGCGTGGTCTTGGCGCCTCAATGAACGCAGCTGGACAGCTACTCAACCAAGCACGCCCCTCCCGGCCAATGCTGAATTCGAGCTTGGCGTATGCTTCTGACTCTAGTATTTTTCAATGCGCGAACCAGTAATCTCTATTCCTGTGCTGGATAAGCTTTCGCGAATCGGCACGACGCATTGGAAAGTGTCTCGCCTGCCATGAACGTTCGACAACTTTTTGATCTCACTGGACGCGTAGCCATCATCACAGGCGGTTCCATCGGCCTCGGCCGTCAAATGGCGGAAGCCCTCGCGGAAATGGGCGCCAACGTCGTGCTCTGCGCCCGCAAGAAGGAACGCTGCGAGCAAGCGGCCACAGAATTGCAGAAACTAGGCGTAAAAGCCCTCGCACTCGCATGTGACGTCAAAAATCAAGCCAACGTTCAGACAGTTGTCGACACCGCCGTTTCTCATTTCGGCCGCATCGATATCCTGATCAACAATGCCGGAACTTCCTGGGGCGCTCCCGTGGAAGAAATGCGCCTCGAGCATTGGAACAAAGTGATCGAGACAAATCTCACGGGAACCTTTCTTTTCTCGCAGGCCGTCGGAAAGCATATGGTCCCCCAGCGCCGTGGAAAAATTATCAATATCGCTTCCGTGGCTGGCCTGCGCGGTGCTTCGCCGGAATTTCAGGCCATCGGCTACCACGCCAGCAAAGGCGGCGTCATTGCCTTTACCAAAGATCTCGCCTGCAAATGGGGCATTCACAACATTCAAGTGAACTCCATTGCACCGGGCTGGTTTCCCACAAATATGTCGCAAGTCGTGATAGAAAAGAACAAAGAAACCTTCTTGAGCAAGATCCCGTTACACCGATTCGGCAACGACCACGATTTGAAAGGGGCGGCGGTTTTTCTTGCTTCCAGCGCCTCCGATTACGTCACGGGCCAGGTCCTGGTTGTGGATGGAGGGCAAACCGCCTAGCACGCGCTTGATACGCCATGAACATACCTCTCACACCGCTGCGCTGTTTGCGATACGCTGAGCAGCAGTATCCGCGCAGAACCGCGGTTGTTTGCGGCGAGTTGCGCTTCACTTATGCGCAATTTGCCGAACGCGCCGCTCGCTTCGCAGGCGCATTGCGCGCGGCCGGTGTGAAGCCCGGCGACCGCGTCGCCTTTCTCAGCATGAACTGTCACCGCTTGCTTGAGGCCTATTACGGCGTTCTTGATGCCGGCGCCGTCCTGCTCCCCTTGAACATCCGGCTGGCGCCTCATGAGCTTGCCTTCATTTTGAACGACGCCGCAGCAAAAGTGCTCTTTCTCGAAAAGGAATTTCTTCCCGCCGTCGATTCCTTTCGTCAAGATGTTCCGACGGTGGAATCCTTTTATTTACTCGATGGGGCGCCTCAATCAGACTGGCTCGCACCCAAAAACTACGACGAACTCCTCGCCGCCGCTTCTCCTCACTGCACCGACATCATGCAAGTTGACGAGAATTCCGTCGCGGAACTTTTCTACACCAGCGGTACAAGCGCCAATCCTAAAGGCGTGATGCTCACCCATCGCAATACGTACATGCACGCTCTGTACGCCTGCCTTACCGACGATCCCACCGCCGATGGCGCTCAATTGCACACTATTCCTCTTTTTCACGCCAATGGATGGGGCACGCCGCACACGCTCGCTTTGACGGGCGGAAAACACGTAATGCTGCAGCGCTTCGAAACTACGCGAGTTTTCCGCTTGATCGAGCAGGAGCGAATTCGCAACATTTGTCTTGTGCCCGCCATGGCCACAGCGCTCGTGAATTGCCCCGAGCGGCCAAAATATGACTTGAGCAGTCTGCGCATAATCAATATCGGCGGAGCAGCTTCATCTCCGACGCTTGTGCGCGAGGTCGAAGGAAAACTTGGCGGGAGCTGTCGCTCCGGCTATGGCCTCACGGAGACTTCGCCGACGCTTTCCATTTCCAGAATGAAGCCCGGTCTCGATTGGCAAGGCGACCGAAAGTATATCGGCCAGGCCATGACCGGCTTTGCAATCGCCGGAGTCGAGCTTCGCGTCGTCGACCCAAACGACAAGGACGTGCCCCACGACGGCAAAAGCATTGGCGAAGTCGTGGCCCGCAGCGACGTGGTCATGGAGGGCTATTGGCGCCAACCACAAGCCACCGCCGAAGCCATGCGCGGCGGATGGTTTCACACCGGCGATATGGCCACGATTAATGAAGACGGTTACATTCTCGTGGTCGATCGCAAGAAAGAGATTATCGTTAGCGGTGGCGAAAATATTTCTTCGCTGGAAGTCGAAAAAACGCTCCTTGCTCATTCAAACGTTTATGAGGTCGCCGTCGTCGCTGTCCCCGACGCGAAATGGGGGGAAGTGCCCAAGGCTTTAGTCGTGCTGAAGCCTGGTTCGCAGGTCGCGGAAGCGGAGTTGATCGACTTTTGCCGTGCTCGCATCGCGCATTATAAATGTCCGCACTCCGTCGAATTCTTCGATGCTCTGCCCAAAACAGGAACCGGTAAAATTCTGAAAAGAGAATTGCGCAAGAAATATTGGGGTGGGCAGGACACCATCCGGCCTGAATTTGCCAGCCGTAAGTGAGAAGCCTTATAAATAAGGTGTGAGACTGCGGGCCGCATGCCCCTCCCAAGTATTTGTCCGCGAGTTTTGCGGATTATTTCAGAGGAAAGAGCGCCACCGATGAGCGACTTGGTTCAGCTTACGAACGACAATGGCATTGCCATCATCACCATCAACAATCCTCCTGTCAATGCTCTCAGCCCCGGTGTGTCAGAAGGCATTGCCGCGACGATCGAGCAAATCGACGAAGACGGCTCGATCAAAGCAGCTGTGCTCATCGGTGGAGGCAAGACTTTCATCGCTGGCGCGGACATCAAGGAATTCGGCAAGATCACTTCCGGCAAGGCCAGCGCCGGCGGCTTGGAACTGCCCGCGCTCCTCTTGAAAATCGAAGATTGTCGCAAGCCCGTCGTCATGGCCATTCATGGGAGCGCCTTTGGCGGCGGCCTTGAACTTGCCATGTCTGGCCATTACCGCGTCGCCGTCCCCGGCGCGCAAGTCGGCCAACCCGAAGTAAAACTTGGCATTATTCCAGGCGCAGCGGGCACGCAACGCTTGCCGCGACTCGCGGGCGCAGCCAAAGCTGTCGATATGTGCGCGAACGGCAACCCCATCAAGGCCGCAGAAGCTCTGCAGCACAGTATCCTGGACCGCCTGATCGAAGGCGATCTGCTGACTGGCGCCGTCGCTTTTGCTCGTGAGATTGCAGACAAACCCGTTCGAAAGACACGCGAGCGTAACGACAAACTCGGTTCGGCGGAACAAAACGCCCCGATCTTCGCCGCCGCGCGTGATAACGCCGGCAAAAAACAGCGCGGAATGATCTCGCCGCTCGCCGCCATCGATGCGGTCGAAGCCGCCACAAAACTCCCTTTCGAAGAGGGCTGCGAATTCGAGCGCAAGCTTTTCATGAAATGCTTGTTTTCCGATCAATCGAAAGCCCTAATTCACGTGTTCTTTGGTGAGAGGGAAGTCGCCAAAATCCCGGACATTCCGAAAGAAACTCCGCTCCTCCCAGTCACCACAGCAGCTGTCGTTGGCGCGGGAACGATGGGTGCCGGCATCGCCATGGTCTTTGCAAACGCCGGCATTCCCGTGCTCTTGAAGGAAGGCGACCAGGCCGCACTCGACAAGGGCCTCGCCAACATTCAAAAAAATTACGCGACTTCCGTGACGCGTGGCCGCTTCACCCAAGCATTCGTTGACGAGCGCCTCAAGCTGATTCAACCAACACTCACTTACGATTCCTTCACAAACGCCGAAATGGTCATCGAAGCCGTGTTTGAAGGCATGGCTCTGAAGAAAGAAGTCTTCGCCGAGCTTGACCGCGTCTGCAAACCCGACGCCATCCTAGCGAGCAACACCTCCACGCTGAACATCGATGAGATTGCTTCCGCGACCGCTCGTCCCCAAGCAGTCATTGGCACGCATTTCTTCAGTCCCGCAAACGTGATGCGCCTCCTCGAAATTGTCCGCGGCAAAGCCACCGGCAAGGAAGTCATCGCCACCTGTATGCAGCTCTCGAAAAAACTTGGCAAAGTCGGCGTCCTGGTAGGGAACTGTCGCGGATTTGTCGGCAACCGGATGTTTCATCCGTACGTGCGCGAGTCCGTGTTTCTTCTCGAAGAGGGAGCTAGCGTCGAAGCCGTCGATTCCGCGCTCTACGATTTCGGCATGGCCATGGGGCCTCTTGCCGTCGGCGATCTCGCGGGTCTCGATGTCGGCTGGCGAATCCGCAAGGAATATCGCCACCTCGAAAAGCCCGGCATCCGACATGCTTTTGCCGGGGACAAACTCTGCGAAATGGGCCGCTACGGCCAGAAAACCGGCGCTGGCTGGTATAAATACGATGAAAATCGCCGCGCAATAGCCGATCCCGAAGTCGCGCAGCTAGTCCGCAAATGGGCCGCCGAAGCGGGCATTCCTCAGCGCCAAATTTCCAAGGAAGAAATTGTCGATCGTTGCGTTTACGCCCTGGTGAACGAAGGCGCTCGCATCCTCGAGGAAGGCTTCGCCCTGCGCGCCGTCGACATCGACATCATCTACATCAACGGATACGGTTTTCCGGCCCATCGGGGCGGACCGATGTGGTATGCCGACACGGTTGGTTTGAAACAGGTCTGCGATCGCATCGAGGAATACCACAGGCAGCATGGCGAACTCTGGGAGCCAGCTCCCCTACTGAAGCGGCTCGCTCAAGAGGGCAGGAAGTTCGCGGACTTCAATAAGGAACAGAGCGCGACTGCCTAGGCGCTGTCAGTTGCGGCGCGAATCGCATTTGTGCTCTCAATTAGCTTCTGCTATTTCGCAAGGCAGTCGAAGTCTTTTCAGGTGACGCATGGGACGCGTTTTTCTTGTTCGCCACGCACAAGCTTCTTTTCTCGAGCAGGATTACGACAAGCTCTCCGCCACTGGCGAAGCTCAGGCCCATGTGCTGGGAGAGTATTGGGCTCGCCGAAAGGTCGTCTTCGATCGAATTTGCACCGGACCGCGCGTTCGCCATCGCGATACCGAAGAAGCCGTGCGTGAAATCTACTCGAGGAACGGCCTAAAACTTCCCCTGCCCATCGTGTTTGACGAGTTCGACGAATTCCAGGGCGACGTCGTACTGGAAAGAAGTCTTCCCCAGCTTACTGAGACCAACTCTCACATCCGTGATCTTGAAAACGCAGTCCGTCATGCGAACAGTCCGCCTCAGCGCCGCAGAAACTTCCAAAAACTCTTCGAATCGGTGATCACCATGTGGGTCAATGGAGAATTAAGCGTAAGTGGCGTCGAATCCTGGGAGGCGTTTATTGCCCGCGTCAATCGCGGTCTGTCGCAATTTCTGTCCACGGCAAACAAAAGCGAAACCTGCGCCATCTTTACTTCCGGTGGTCCCGTCGCTGTAGCTGTCCAGCGAGCTCTGCGCCTTTCACCGCACGATACACTGCAAGTCGCGTGGATGCCTCGCAACTGCTCTTATAGCGAATTCCTGTTCACCGGCGATCGTTTTACGCTGAGCACGTTTAACTCGTTTCAGCATCTGGACGATCCCGCTTTGCTGACTTATAGATAGAGGAACGTCGCGAGAAATATATGGCTGACCTCCAAGATCCAACGGCCGCGGTTCGTCCGGGAGAAGAACTCGACGTCGCGAAGCTCGAACCTTTCCTACACACACATTTCCCCGGCGAAACTGGGCCCCTGATCGTTCGCCAATACCCAAGCGGCCATTCGAATCTCACCTACTCTGTGCAACTCGGTTCGCGTGATATGGTGCTTCGGCGGCCGCCGTTCGGAAGCAAGGTCAAGTCTGCGCATGACATGGGGCGCGAGTTTCGCGTGCTCTCCAAGCTTCATGCTCACTATTCCCCGGCCCCGCGTGTGCTTCTCTTCTGCGACGACGCTTCCGTGCTAGGCGCTCCGTTTTATCTGATGGAACCCATTCGCGGCATCATCCTTCGCAGAGACGTTCCGCCCGGCTTAAATTTTTCCCCAGAAACGGCACTGCGTTTGAGCGAATCCTTCCTCGACAATCTCGCACTTCTTCACAGTCTCGATTATGAGGCGATTGGTCTCGCTGACTTGGGCAAACCTCAGGGCTACCTCGAACGCCAAGTGCGCGGCTGGATCGAGCGCTACCACGGTTCAAGGACACACGATATCCCGGAGATCGCACCGCTTTCCAATTGGATTCACCAGCACATGCCTGCTTCAAGTGAGGCCACGCTCGTCCATAACGACTACAAATACGACAACGTTGTTCTCGATCCCAACGATCTCACCAAAATCATTGGTGTCTTGGATTGGGAAATGTGCACTATCGGCGATCCGCTCACGGATCTCGGTTCAGCTCTTGCCTATTGGATCGATGCGAACGATCCTCCGGAGATGCTCGAAACCCGCTGGGGACCCACGACCAATCCCGGCAGCCTTACACGCGAACAACTGGTCCACCGCTATGCGCTGAAAACCGGCCGTGACGTTTCCAATCTGTCTTTCTATCTAGCCTTTGCGCGTTTCAAGATCGCTGTGATCGTTCAGCAAATCTACTATCGCTATCACCAAGGTTTGACTCACGACGAACGCTTCGCCAGCATGCCGCATCTCATCAAACTTCTTTTACGCGCTTCTTTGCGCACCGCCGAAACCGGCGCAATCTGATTCTCTCTTTATTTTGTAATTGTTATTTCCGACATTTCGTGAAACTTCGCACCTGGGCTAGCGGTAGTAACGCACGATCGATTCCGCAACGCAGCAAGGCTTCTCGACACCCTCACTCTCCACCGTCACCGAAAAAGCAGCCTCGTGCGCTCCAGAAACTTCTTTAAGACTCAGCAGACTGACTCGTGCCCGGATTCGTGAACCACTTCGAACGGGAGCAGGGAAGCGCACTCGATTGAGCCCGTAGTTGATCGCCATTCCCACGCCGCGAACTTGAATCACGTCCTTCATAAACCGGCTAATCAGCGAAAGCGTCAAGAATCCGTGCGCAATCGTCATCCCCAACGGAGACTCTTTCTCCGCTCGCTCGCGATCAATATGGATCCATTGCCGGTCCTCCGTAGCTTCCGCGAATTGCGTGATGCGTTCTTGTGTGACGGTGAGCCATTCGCTCACGCCAATTTCTTTCCCGACATAATTCTTTAAAGATTCCGGCGAGTCCACGACGACAGGTGCCACACCACCCTCCACGAAAGAGCCCCATTGCGCGCCAAGCCTGAGTTTGCATCAATCCGAATGCGTTTGCATCCTCGGCTTACCCCATTTTCTAAGTTCCCATTTCGCAATGGATTCCGCGTGCACTTCATCCGGCCCGTCGGCCAGCCGCAAAGTCCGCACATTCGCCCAGGCGTACGCAAGGAACGTGTCGTCGGAAACTCCCGCTCCGCCATGCGCTTGGATGGCCCGGTCCAAAACGCGCAGAGTCATGTTCGGCGCAACGACCTTGATCATCGCGATTTCCGTTCGCGCTTCTTTGTTTCCGACCGTGTCCATGATGTGAGCCGCTTTAAGCGTCAGTAGACGCGCCTGCTCAATCTCCATGCGCGACGCCGCAATGTCGGCGCGGATCGTTCCTTGCTCCGCCAGAGTTTTCCCGAATGCCACACGCGCTTGAACTCGTTTACACATCGTCTCCAGCGCGCGCTCCGCCACTCCGATGCATCTCATGCAATGATGAATTCGTCCCGGCCCCAGCCGCCCTTGTGCAATTTCAAATCCTCTCCCTTCACCCAGAAGCATGTTTGACGTGGGCACGCGAACGTGTTCGAATGCGATCTCCGCGTGCCCGTGCGGCGCATGGTCATATCCAAAGACGGTGAGCAGCCGCACAATCTTGACTCCTGGCGTATCCAGCGGCACCAGAATCATCGATTGCTGTTTGTGCACCGCAGCGCTCGCTTCGGTCTTGCCCATGAAGATCGCAACTTTGCATCGAGGATCACCTGCTCCGGACGCCCACCACTTCCTGCCGTTAATTACGTAATTGTCGCCATCGCGCAGGATACTGGCTCGAATGTTGGTTGCGTCCGAAGAAGCTACCTCCGGCTCCGTCATCGCAAAGCATGACCGAATTTCACCCGCGAGGAGCGGCTTCAGCCATTTCTCTTTCTGTTCCGGCGTCCCGTAACGCGCCAGCACCTCCATATTCCCCGTGTCCGGCGCCGAGCAATTGAATACCTCCGGAGCCATCACGCTTCGGCCCATGATCTCGCACAGTGGCGCGTATTCAAGATTCGTCAGCCCCGCACCACTCTCATCATTCGGCAAAAAAAGATTCCACAGCCCGGCCGCGCGCGCCTTCGGTTTTAGCTCTTCGATGATTAGCGTCGGCTTCCAGCGGTCCCGATTGATTTCCTCTTGAAACCGCTGTTCGTTCGGATAGACATGCTCGTCCATGAACGCCTGCAACCGCCGTTGCAGCTCTTTCGTCTTCTCGCTGAATTCGAAGTTCACGCTACCCGCCTCTGCACCGGCATGTGTCTCAGTGTTCTCTCACGCATGTCTCAACGCACTCGCATGACGCAACCGATTTGTTGCCGCTCCCTCTTTCTTCGGAGGCAGACGCCGTTCATTCCACACACTGGCGGCGATTATATATGACATCCGCTTCTTGAAAGGACCACCCAACGAAAACGCGACGTCGAGCTGTTCCTCGGTTTCCGTCCCCGGCCGGCTCGCGGCATTCTGAGTTGTGCGGTTGGCTCCTAAGCAGTTAACATTACGAAGTTCGCTTTCACTCACCATAACGAGGCGCAGACTTGGCAGACAAAGAGCCTCCCGCACATTTATCATCAGGTGCCAGTGCAGAACCACTGATTCGAAACGTCTCGGACACCGCCCGGTGGGTCGCCGTCTATCGCGCCCGCGAAACCGAGCGCCCCGACGCCCACTTCCGCGACCCCTTCGCGCGCCGCCTCGCCGGCGAACGCGGCGAACAAATCGCGCAATCCATGCCCCTCGGCCGCGATAACGACTGGAGCATGATCACGCGCACCTGCCTCGGCGACGATCTCATCAACGAGCAAGTCCAGCGAGGCGTCGAGATGGTCATTAACCTCGCCGCTGGCCTCGACGCGCGTCCCTACCGCATGCAACTCCCCGCGTCCCTAAAATGGGTCGAAGTCGATCTTCCCGAAATCCTCTCTTACAAAGAGGAAATTCTTCGAGACGAAAAATCTGTCTGCTCCCTCGAACGCATTAGTCTCGACTTATCAAACGCTCCGGCGCGCCGCGATCTTTTCTCCCAACTCAGCGGCAGGTGCACCAACGCCCTCATCATCACTGAGGGCCTCCTCATCTATCTGACTCCTGAAGATGTTGCCGGCCTCGCCAAAGATCTCGCCACCCCTCCCAGTTTTCAATCCTGGATTCTCGACATCGCCTCGCCCGGTCTTCTGCGAATGCTAGCAAAGAGGATGGCCAAGCAGCTCCATCAAGCTGCCCCTTTCAAATTTGCGCCTCCCGAAGGACCAGACTTCTTCATCCCCCACGGCTGGAAACCCGTTGACGTGCGCTCCCTCCTTAAAAACGCCGCGCGTCTCAAGCGCCTCTCCTTTTTCTTGAGCCTTTTCGCGCTTCTCCCCGAAACAGAAAAATCCCGGCGCGACCGTCCTTGGTCAGGCGTATGTCTTCTCAAAAAGCAGTGACACCACATCCTTCTCGGCCGACCCTCGGCCATTCAGAAGCGCAGATGTTCAATGAAAGAGAAAAATTAATGCTCGACGGAAGCGGTCTTTGCTTTTCCGCCAGGAAAAATACTCTTCACGATCACGTACAACACAGGAATAAATAGAAGATTCAGCGTCGTCGCGGCTATCATTCCGCCGAATACGGTCGTCCCCACGGAAATCCGTCCCGCGCGCCCTGCTCCTCGCGCAAGCACGAGCGGCACGACGCCGAGAATAAACGCAAACGATGTCATCAAAATCGGCCGCAGCCGGATTCGCGCAGCTTCGATGGCTGCCTCTACGATCGTCATCCCGTGCCCGCGAAGTTGCTCCGCGAACTCAACGATCAAAATCGCGTTCTTGCTCGCAAGCCCGATCAGCATCACCAGCCCAATCTGGCAATACACGTCATTCTGCAGTCCACGCATCGCCTGCGCGCCTAGCGCTCCTAAAATTGCAATGGGCACCGCCATCAAAACTATGAAAGGCAGCACAAAGCTTTCATACTGCGCCGCCAGCGTCAAATACACGACCACCAATCCCAGTCCGAACAGAATCAGCGCCTTCCCTCCAGACTGAATCTCTTCTAGCGACAAACCGCTCCATTCGAACGCCATTCCTTGCGGCAGCACTTTCTTCGACAGCGCTTCCATCGCCGCGATGCCTTCCCCGGAGCTGTGTCCGGGCGCGGCCGATCCGTCAACTTCCGCCGATCGGAAAAGATTGTAGTGGCTAATGACTTGCGCGCTCGCCGTCGGCGCCACCGTGACCAGATTGTCCAACGGAATCATTCTGCCCGTGTCTGAACGCAAGTAGTATTGCCGGATGTCCTTCGGCTGCGAGCGGTACTTGCTGTCCGCTTGCACGTACACGCGGTACGACCGGTTGTTGAAGTCGAAATCATTTACGTACACCGAGCCCATGTACACCTGCAGGGCATCTGTTACTTGGTTCAGCGGCACTTGAAGGCTCTTCGCTTTTTCCCGGTCGATCTGAACCAAATACTGCGGGTCGTTCGCGGTAAAACTCGTAAACAGGCCCACCAAGTCCTTGGTCGAATTGCCTTGTGCCACAAGATTGTTGGCCGTAGCCGCTATCGTTTGCAGAGAATTCCGCCCCAGGTCTTCCAGTTCATACGCAAATCCACCGAACTGTCCCAACCCTTGCACTGCGGGAGGATTGAAGGGAATAACCAGCGCACCCTGAATGGCGAAGAGCTGCCCTCGCAATCGCTGAATCACCGCCCCAGCGGAATGTTCCTCACCCTTGCGCTGTGCGAACGGCTTCAGGCTACTGAACACCACCCCGCGATTCGGCGCGGCGCCAAACTGACTGAATCCTGGTAGCGAAAACGCGCCCGCGATTTCCGGAACATGCGAAAGCGTTTCTTCCACTTTGCCGCAGATGTCTGTCGTGTACTGCAGCGACGCACCTTGCGGCGCCTGCACTGCAATGATGATATAGCCCTGATCGTCTTCGGGAATAAACGCGCGAGGAACTTTGTTGTAAATCCAGTAGGTCAATCCCAGCGCCACAAAGAAGAGCAAGAGCGCTGCAAAGCGCCAGCCGATAACATGCCGCACTGTATTGCGGTACAAATTCGTCCCGCCCGTTACCATCTGGTTGAACGCATGAAAAAATCTTCCTTCTGCCCGCTCACGATGGCGTCCAAGCAAAATCGCGGAAAGCGCCGGAGTCAAAGTCAACGCGTTGAAAGCGGATATCGACACCGAGAACGCGATGGTCAGTGCGAATTGCCGGAACAATATTCCCGTCGTGCCCGGAAACAGTGCCACAGGCACGAACACCGCCACCAGCACGAGCGAGGTAGCGATAACCGCCCCAGCTACCTCCTTCATGGCCACGGACGCGGCATTGTGCGGCTCTGTCAAGCCCTCCATGATGTGCCGCTCTACGTTCTCGATCACCACGATCGCGTCGTCGACCACCAATCCTGTCGCCAGCGTGATCCCGAATAGCGTCAGCGTATTAATCGAGAACCCCAGAAGTTTGATGAAAACGAACGTCCCAATCAACGAAACCGGAATCGTCACCGCCGGAATCAGCGTGCTCCGCCAATCTTGCAGAAAAATATAGATCACCGTAATGACGAGAAGGATGGCTTCCACTAGTGTGATGAGCACGTCCTGAATCGATTCGCCAATTACAGTCGTCGAATCGAACGCGACGGCATACTTCAATCCCGGCGGAAAAGTCTTCGAAAGCCTCACTAGCTCGGCTTTCGCATCGCGGTCCACGTCGAGCGCGTTCGCGCCAGGTAGCTGCGTCACGCCAAATCCAATCGCGTCATGTCCGTTGAAGCGCACGCGCACATCGTAATTTTCAGCGCCCAGCTCCGCACGGCCCACGTCTTTCACCCGCACGAGCGTTCCATCGGTCCCGGTTTTCAAAATAATATTGTCGAATTCCGCCGGGCTCGTCAGCCGCCCCACGGCCCTCACGCTAATCTGAAACGCTTGCTCACCCGCGTTAGGCGGCTGCCCGATTTGTCCCGCCGCCACTTGCACGTTTTGCTCTTGCAACGCGCTGATCACATTTGTCGCAGTCAAGCCGCGCTGTGCCATCCGCGCTGGATCGAGCCAAACGCGCATCGCGTATTTCCGCTCACCGAAGATGAACGCGTCATTCACGCCTGGCACGCGCTTCAGCGCATCTCGTACGTACACATCGATGTAGTTGCTCAAAAAGAGGCTGTCGTATTCGCCGTTTTCCGAATAAACGCCCGCCCCGAAGACGAATCCGCTGGCCTGCTTGGTGATAATCACGCCCGTGTTTTTCACTTCGTTTGGCAGGCGTCCTAGAGCCTGGCTCACCCGGTTTTGTACATCCACCGAAGCAAGGTCCACATCGCGCGTCACATCAAAGGTCACTGTGATCGTACTCACGCCGCTGTTGCTGCTCGTCGACGTAATGTACTTCATGCTAGGCACGCCGTTAATGGCTTGCTCCAGCGGAATCGTTACGGCGGACTCGACTGTTTGTGCGTTAGCGCCAATGTAGGCGCTCGTCACTACTACTTGCGGCGGCGCAAGATTCGGAAACTGGGCTATGGGCAATGTGGGAATGGAGATCGCGCCCGCCAAAATGATCATCAGCGCGCACACCGTCGCAAACACCGGACGTTGGATGAAGAAATCAACGAACAAGGCCGGGGTCCGCCTTTGTTTGGAATGGGAGGGGGCCGCTCATGAGGTTCGCGGCGCCTAGCGCGTAGCGGCGCTCTTGCCGTCGCCTTGCTTCGCGTCTTTTTGGATTTGCTCAAGCACGGGAACGCCATCCTGAAGGAATTGCGTGCCCGAAACAATGACGTGGTCGCCGGCCTTCAGACCATCCAGCACGGCGTAGTCGTTGCCGACAGTGTCGCCCAGCTTCAGAAGCTTCTGCCTCGCCACACTTCCTTTTCCTTCGTTTGCGGCCACAAACACGAAGGCCTGTCCGTTGATCCTTTGGACCGCAAGCACCGGGACGACCGGCCCGTCGTGCGAACCCCACGTCACTTGCGCTCGCACCTGCTGCGCTATGCGCAACTTGGCTCGTGCATTCTGGATTGCTGCTTTCGCCAGAACCGTTTGTGTATCGGTTTCGACTTGCGGCGAAACAAACGTAAGGTGTGTATCGGATACAGAATTGCCTGTTTCGTCCAGCAGACGCACCGGCAATCCCAGCCGTAAGTCCTTCGCGCGGTCCGCAGGAACATAGATATATGCTTCGAGCGCTCCCGGCAAATCGATCGTTGTCAGCAGTGTCGACACCGTCACGCGATCGCCGACGTGCACCGGAATGTCCCCAACAATCCCATCCGCCGGCGCGCTCACTTTGTAGTAATGCAGCTCCACCTTCTGCTGCTCCACTTGGTCCGCGAGCGCTTTCACCTGCGCAGCCACTGCATCGTAATTGGACTGGGCAGTGTCGAAATCCTGCTTGCTGATCACTTGCGCGGCGAAGAGTCTTTGCGCCCGCTCCAGCGAAATCTTCGCCAGCCGCAGGTTCGCCTCCTGCGCTGCCAGCGTCGCCTGTTGGCTGCTAAGCGTGGCTTCCTGTTTCAGGGGATCGATCTGCAGTAACGGTGTGCCCGCGCCCACTTGGTCGCCGGACTTCACGAATATCTTTGTGATTTGCCCTTCTACTTGCGGGTTTATCACTGCGGATTGCCTTGACTTCAAAACGGACAGGTACTCGGTCGTATCCGCAATTCTGATCGATTGTGCTATCTCCACCTGCACGGGCATCGCCGGCGGTCCGCCGCCTCCCGGTCCGCCCGCAGAGGTCTTTTGGCCACAGCCGATCGCCAATAGCGAGGCGCCGGCCATTAGCTTCATGGCTGGCCTGCTCCACTTATCCCTTATTTTGTTCGGACCAAGCATTGTTGGACCCATCCCCGCAGGCGTAAACGAAAAGTTTACGACACCTTGGCCCCTCCACCAAGGCGCAAAACTACGTGCACAAGTTAGACGCTCACAAACCGGCCAGGTTATATTTCTTGGAGGGAGCCTAGTTTAGTAGAAATCGCTCGGATCGATCCGTTTGCCGGAGAGCCCCAGTTGTAGGACTTCCATCTGATTGGGCCGATCAAACACTCTGCCTGGAAAGAGTCTCTTGGTTACCACGCGCACGCCGCCAAACGCAATTCCCAAAACCACGGCTGCGACCATGAATACGCCAGTACCGATGAAAATCTTCACCATCACGCTCGTAATGGGCGGATCAGTGGCCGTCTGGCTTGCTTCGTTCCAGGTCACTTGGGTCTCGTAATCGACAGCCTCTCGCAGATTCTTCGCGTACTCCGCTGAACTCGGCGACAACACGATCGAAAGCAGCGATCCCTTACGCTCAATCACGGTTCCAGCTTGTTTCGCCGCCGCTGGAAGCGCTTCCTCCAGATGATGAATGTGTTGCTCCGCAAGCTGCGGCGTCGGATATTCCAGCAGCAGCAACACTCCGCTGTCTCTTCCTCGGCTAGCGAACCGCGCTAGCATGGCTTCCGCTCCGGACGAAAATCCCGCGGCATCGACGAGCAATGTCAGATCCGACTGTCCCAACTCAGCCAGCGCTGCCCGCATTGCGTCTGGCCCGAGCGCATACCGTTCTGTCCCTAGCACTCGGCCCGTCTTTGGGAGATACGTCCGAACCGGCGGCAGCGGTCCCTTCTCGCTCCCGGCTTCGACGGCTTTCACCAGCCCGGTCAAATCTTCCTTGGAAACGTTTGCCGTGGACGATAAAACCAGACTGCCTTCCAAAATGATCACACCATCTTTATCGAACGCGGAAACCTGCCCCAGATTTGTCGGGACCATACCAGCTCTCAATTGACTTGTATAAGCCTCGAACGCGCTGCTTGGGTCATGGTAACGCCCGCCCGAAATCCCAATAACCTTGTCGCCAGCGCTGAAGTGGCACGTGCTGAATTCCCGCATACCCGTTTCTTTCCAAATAGAAGGAACGACGGGCTTGGCAACGCAATTCGTCAGCTTCCAGTTCTGAAATTGCTTTGGAAGAGGACTCTCCTGGGCGGAAAGCGACGTCGCGCTGAGCAGCGCAATACCGCAAACGAAGAGGAGTTGTCGGCGCATCCCTTGCTATCGCTTAGACACCAACAGACTACCTTTGGTTCCTTGATTGTTCAACTGGAGTGGCCACCGATGGCCGACTCGGGCCGCTTTTGCCCGGTAGGTTCAGCGTGACGCTATTCATGCTCTGCAGATAGCTCGCGACGCCCTGGTAAAGCCCTTCCGCCACCCGCTGCCTGTATTCCGGCTGCTTCAATAATTTCTCGTCGGCGGGATTGCTGAGGAACGAAATCTCCGTGAGGATCGAGGGCATGTCCGCCCCGATCAACACCACGAACGGCGCCTTCCGCACGCCGCGATTCTTCACCGTCTTGCTGGCTTTTTGCATTCGCTTCGCCAGCGAATCCTGTATATCTTGTGCCAGGTCTTTTGATTCATCGATCTTTTCGTTCCGCGCAATCTTCTTTACCAAATCTTCGAGGTCATGCACGCCTTGCTCCGACGAGGCGTTTTCCCTCGCCGCTACCTCCATCGCTTCCGCCGACCCCTTCAAATTCAAGTAGTAAGTTTCCACCCCCCGCGCCGCATGGTCCTGGCTCGAATTCGCGTGGATCGAAATAAACAAATCCGCCTTCGCCTGATTCGCGAGGTTTGTCCGCTCCTCGAGCGGAATGAATGTGTCGTCGGAACGCGTATACACGATGTCCGCCCCCGGCAACCGCTGCTGGATAATCTTCCCCAGCCGCAAAGCCACGTCCAGGCATAAGTCCTTCTCCATAAGGCCAGTTGGTCCGATCGTACCGGTATCATGTCCGCCATGCCCGGGATCGATCACGATGCGTCCAATCTTAAGGCCCAGCGCGCGCGTCAGTGTGGACTGGCCATCCCGCGTCGGCTGCGGGACGCTCGATGGTCGAATCAGATCAGGCTTCCCCTCCGTAGAACTCAATTTCTTGCCGTGAGAACTCTTCCCGCCGGACGCCTTACTCGGCGGCACGCTACCCGGCGGTGTAGCACTCGGATCCACGCCCAGATTTCTTGCAGATACGGACTTTACATTCCCTTCGTCGCCCGATGCGGATCGATCTTCTTGATTTCCTCCGTCAGGAGCGCTCTGCGCGTGCACGGCTTTCGAGTTTGCCGCTTGCAATACCGTGCTATGGCGAAGATCCGAATAGAGAAAAATCACCAGCTGCGGCGGATTATTCACAAGCGATGCCGCGTAGTCCTTCACTCCATTCACGTCCAGCACCACGCGAACCACGCCCGCTTGGTTCTGAGCGACTCGCACTGCCGTCAGCAGGTCCCCGCTTACCTGGACGTTGCCCCGCGCCACTTCCGGCGTCAGGCGAGCCGCGTGCAAGTCGAAAAATATGCGGTCGGGATTGGCGATTCGCGCCGAGCTGTATTGCACCGCGTCTTCGAGGTCGATCGTTATTCGCGTCGCGTCAGCATTCGCGCTTGCGCTGATTCGCCGGATGCGTGGAGCACCCACGGAAGCACTGTGCCGCGTCGCCTCGGCTCCTCCGCGAACGGGTCCAGGGGCATCTACCTCTGGCTGTCCGGTTGCTCGCGAAGGAATTTCTCCCGGCGGTTCAGGCGCATCGCTCTGCCGCAGTAGCGCCAACTCGGCTAGCTCTGACTGCGCTTCGCGCTTGCGCGGCGACCGCGGATATTTTTTCAGGAAATCTTCGTAAGTTTTCGTTGCCAGTGCGCTGTCGCCTAATTGATCTCTCTCGAGCTTGCCGATGCGCAAGATCGCATCCTGCGTGTATTTGTTGGTGGGATATTGATTCACAAGAAATTGATACGCATCGACTGCCGACTGATAATAGCTGCGCCCGAAGCGGTCCCCCATCTCGGTGTAGAGCTCCGCGACCGACAAAAGTGAATCCACGACTTCCGCCGCCCGCGGCGTTATCAAGTAAACGCGCCGGTAGCTGGCGACCACTTGCTTGTACTCCGCAAGCGTGCGCTTTTCCGTCGGCTTTCCATTTAGATTGGCGCGTTGCTCTTCGGCCCGCGCAAATTGCGCTCCTGCAGCTTCGCGCTTCACAGCACGCGTCGTCGTGTCAGCTTCCTTCGCAAAACTCGCGGACGGTTCCCCACAAATGCCCGCGACCGCTATTCCCAGTGCTAGAAAAACTGGCGAAAGCCGGGCGAATCTTCTGTTCGAAATCTTTCGGACCCCCAACATGCGCGCCCTACATTCTTGAAATGGAAAACTACGGCCCCCTCGGGCCTTCATTTCCCGGATCGCTAAGCGATCACGCGGACTGTTCGCAACAATACTGCCGCTTCAGTCCTTCTCGTTTCAATCGTTCTTGAAGATGATGCGGCCGTCGGAGTCGACTTCTCTGTGGATTGCGCGCGGATTCGAAAACGCGCCCTCAAGACGACCCGATCCAGGCCTGAAATACGCATCCTGTACCTTCTGCACGTAGTTCCGAGTCTCTCGGAACGCAGGGATGCCGTGAGCCCGATCAACAGCCCCCTCACCCGCATTGTACGCCGCCAAGGCCAATTCCAGGTTGCCATTGTATCGTTCCAGCAACCCCTTTAAATGTCTAACCCCGGCGTCGATATTCTGTTGCGGGTTGAACACGTCATTTGCACCGTACCGTTGTGCCGTCGTCGGAATCAACTGCATCAAGCCGCCAGCTCCCTTGCGGGAATATGCCACGGGATTCCAGTTCGATTCCGTCTCGATCACCGCGCGGACCAAAGCCGGGTCCACGTTGTGCCTAGTTGCCGCTTCCCGTACGAGCTTTTCCGCGCCGTCCCGGTCGATACTCATTTCCGGACGGCTCGAGCCCATAAAGGTAGATTCGGCAGGGAGGTAGATGGTTTTGCGCGACCTTGCGGCGGCCAGTTTTAATCTGACCGAAGCCGGCGGATCGGCGTTAACGAACAACTGCCGCCCGCTCGTATCAACGGTCCTGGCGATTTGGGCGCTCGCTAAGGGTGCAAAAGAGGCCGCACACAAACCGAATGCTCCCAAATACATACAAGCCTTTATTGCCGCGCGTTTACTCATCGTACCTCTGGGAAGGCTTTGCAACGGTATTGCCATAGTTGTGTTCGGGGCAGCCCCGCCGTTTCGTACTACCTACCTACCGAAGACGGTTTCAAGGCCGACTCGTCTTGCCAAGTATGAAGCCGTGTCTTTTGAGGGAGATAACGAGGTCTGGCAGCAACCGCGCAAACGTCTCCCGCTGGACACGCTTCTGGCGCTGGTGGACATCATAGCAACGGTTCCAAGAGCGCGGGGATGGTACTTAGGGCACTTTTTAGGGCTGATGTGTCTTTTCCGCCAGCCTCCGCTAAATCCGGTCTTCCGCCCCCCGAACCGCCTACGAGCTTTGCAAGGGCCTGTATCAGCTTGCCAGCATGGACTTTAGCGGTCAGATCCTTGGTGACCCCGGCAATCAGGGCCACTTTGCCGTCGTCGGCAGTTCCCAAGGCCACTACCCCCGACCCAATTTTCTGTCTGAGAGAGTCCACCAATTGCCTGAGACCCTCCCGGTCTATGTTTTCGACCTCGCCTGCTATCACCTTGATCCCCTTCACCACCCTCACCTGGTCTTCCAAGGCGTGGACTTGTTTGAGGGTGAGGATGCGCTTTAATGCGCCAGCCTGATCCTCCAGAGCGGCGGTCTTTTCGGCCAACTCGTTGAGCCGCATCATGATGTTCTCATCACCGACGTTTAGCAAACTGCCGACGCTACGTAGCGTGTCCATCGCCCTCTGGTAGTGCTGTAAGGCCCCTATACCGGTGACGGCTTCGATGCGGCGGACGCCCGCGGCGACTGAGCCTTCGCTGACGATTTTGAGGACGCCAATATCGCCGATGCGGTGGACGTGCGTTCCGCCGCAGAGCTCTTTCGAATAAAAGCCACGCGGCGAGCGTTCATCGGGAATCGTCACTACGCGGACATTGCTTTCGGGGTATTTGTCGCCGAAGAAAGCCAAAGCGCCTGAGGCGAGCGCGTCTTCCAGCGAACTGATATTTGTTTCGACTTGTGTGTTGTGGCGAATCTCGTCGTTTACCTGCTGCTCGATGTCCTTCAACTCTTCCGCATCAACGTGGGCGAAATGCGAGAAGTCGAAACGCAGGCGTTCTGGCGCGTTCAGCGAGCCGGCTTGCTTTACGTGCGTCCCTAGAATGTTTCGCAACGCCGCGTGTACCAGGTGCGTTCCTGTGTGATTGCGAATAATCCGCGCGCGGCGCTCCGCGTCCGCTACGACCGCTACCCGGTCGCCCACACGAAGCGTTTCCTTGGCTACAACTTTATGCGCTACAAGTCCTGCGACGGGGTAATACGCGCCGGTGACTTCTGCGAGCAGTTGCGATTCGGAGTTGTCGTAGAATGCGCCCGTATCCGCAACCTGGCCGCCGGATTCGGCATAAATCACTGTGCGGTCCAGCACTACTTCGCCGCTTTCGCCAGGTTTCAGTTCGCTGACCGGCCCTGACTTGCTTAGTATCGCTTCGATTCGCGCGTCTTTCGTCGAAGTCGCCTGATAAAAATCCTTCTCCGTCTTAAATGTCTCCGCAATCTTCGCGAAGGCCGGATTCGCCGCTTCCTTGCCGGCGCCTCCCTTCCACGAAGCCCTCGCCCGAGTTCTCTGCTCCTCCATTGCGTCGTCGAATCCAGATTGATCGAATTGGACTCCAGCGTCACGAGCTGCGTCTTGAATAAAATCAATCGGTAGGCCAAAAGTGTCGTAGAGCTTGAAGGCATCCTCGCCGTCGAGTTCGTGCGCACGGCGTCTGATGTAGTCGACTTGTTCTTTTGAAGCACCCCCGACATTGATGCTGATTCCGTCATCGGGAGTTGAATCGAGACCTTGTTTTGCGCGCTCAATGAGATCGTCCAGCTTTGAAAGAGCCAGCGCTAAGGTCCTCGCAAAGCTGGTCTCCTCTGTCGCAACAGCTTTCAGTAGGCGTTGACGGACTTCAGGGAGCTCTGGATATGCAGCACCCATGAGCTCGACGACGGTCGCAACCACTCCCTCCAAGAAGGTTCCTTCCTGTCCCAGGAGCCGACCATGCCGGATGGCGCGCCGCATGATCTTTCGCAAGACATATCCTCGCCCCTCATTGGATGGGAGAACACCATCGGCGATGAGAAAGGCCGCGGCTCTGGCATGATCGGCGATGACGCGAAGGGAAGCAGCGCCGCCCTTTCCTTCTTCGAGTTTTTCTTCTCGCGCCAAATCCACATTGCAAAGCTCCGCTGCGCGCTTCATCAGCGGGACGAAGAGATCGGTGTCGTAGTTGGAGATGACGCCTTGGAGGACGGCGGCGGTGCGCTCGAGGCCCATGCCTGTGTCTACGCAAGGTTTGGGGAGCGGAGTGAGTGTGCCGTTGGCGTCGCGATTGAACTGCATGAAGACTAGGTTCCAGATTTCGACGTAGCGGCCGCAGTCGCAGGGGAATTGGCAGTCGGGGTGGCCTTCTTCGGAGGCCTCGGGACCCATGTCGTAGAAAATTTCGCTGCAGGGGCCGCAGGGGCCGGTGTCTCCCATGGCCCAGAAATTGTCCTTTAGGCCGGGAACGGGGACGATGCGGTCTGCCGGAACATTTTGCTCTTGCCAGATTTTGCGAGCTCCTTCGTCCACGCCGAGCGTAGTGCCTGGAGCCACTTCCGCCCCGCCGAAAACCGTTACGTACAGCTTGTCCTTGGCGAGGCCGTACCATTCGGGCGAGGTGACAAGCTCCCACGCGTAGGGAATCGCCTTCTCTTTGAAATAATCGCCGAAGGAAAAATTGCCCATCATTTCGAAAAAGGTGTGGTGGCGCTTGGTGAAGCCGACATTTTCGAGGTCGTTGTGCTTGCCGCCCGCGCGGACGCACTTCTGTGCCGTGGTGGCCCGGTTATACTCCCGCTTTTCGAGGCCGAGGAAGACGTCCTTGAACTGGTTCATCCCGGCATTCGTGAAGAGCAGAGTGGGATCGCCATGAGGGACGAGGGACGAGCTGCGCACGCGGCGGTGGCCTTTGCTCTCAAAGAATTGCAGAAACTTATCGCGTATCTCGTTTCCGCTCATGAATTTCTTGGTGGAATCGTCGCCCGTCACGTCCGCCCCGATCTTTCCGTTGGCCGAATCAAACGATTATCGCAGACGCAGCAAGGCCTCGCAATGAAGCACCCGTTTAGTTCGAGGCCGAACCTCTTATAACCCAATCAAACGGGGCCACGCGGTTTTGCAAGTACTTGACCGCGAGGGCTGTGCAAGAAATCCGAGCACGGGCGTTCTAACTCCACTCACGCCCTGACGAGCGTAGAACTCTATCCTCCCGAGGTGAGCGATGCGATTGCGAAGCAAGTTTTGGGTCACTTTGTTCACCGTTAGTTTGATGGCCGGAGGTGTGAGAGCCCAGCAAGCCCCGCAACCGGACCCAGCGCCAGGTGCCCACCTAGTGCGCTTACGGACCGGCTCCTATGCCGGGATGTGCATCGGCTGGTGCGATTCCGAGACCATCATAGAGCCTGGTTCGATTCACCGGATCAGCCGCGCCTTTTCGGAGAAGAAGAAATACCCGGAGATGAAAACGAAGTACGCGATCACGAGAAAGGACTGGGACGACCT